>Ga0307510_10000898_pt1 | contig 31362 bp, 19 predicted proteins | sample 12_EM_MG_FD_207224 | JGI IMG/M metagenome (GOLD analysis project Ga0307510, IMG submission 207224) | Populus trichocarpa ectomycorrhiza microbial communities from riparian zone in the Pacific Northwest, United States - 12_EM | ecosystem: Host-associated > Plants > Roots > Unclassified | place... | reverse complement strand
TAATTTAGCATAATTAATCAATAACAAGAAAGTAATTTACATTATATTCTTTCGAACAAGCTAAAAGTATTCTTGTGTTCTGATCACAAATTCATACCTTCATGGTCTTGATTGATCGAAAGATGATGATATGTAGGGAATGAGGAGCTCTTTACAGTTCAGGAGACACCAAAAGTGATGGTTTTGAAGAAGCAGAGGAGGGAGTGAATTAATGCTATTGGTGCTTTGAAGATGGAAGTCTGGGATGCAGTTTTTTCTATTAATATAGGAGTGCATGGGTTAGAGTACGAGTGAGGAGATTTCTGTGAAAGTTCAAGGAATCTCTGATTCCGATTTGTTTTTCTAACAGTTTGACAAAGTAAACACACGGCATTTCGGGTGGGGTCCCGCTTATCAATGAACTAGCCTTCCCCAAGGGGCCCACTTCCTTGTCCGATTCTACTACTATGAATCCTTCCTGCCCCTCACAGATTTGAGGCATCAAGACTAGTTCTTTCCTTCGCCTCGGGGCTAGCTAAAGGGTAAGGCCTACTCTTTCTTTTCTTTCTATCCGCCTTGCCTCCGCCCAGCACAAGGATGGAACTAGTATAATTATCAAAGGCAGGATTTCTTGAATAATGATTCCCTCGCATCTGGATTGTGAAACTAAACTCCAGTACTTAAGAAATGACTGGATCGGAGAATTCTCCAACCCCGGATCTCATAAGCTAAAAGCTCACCAAAAACTTTATTTATTCCCATTGCCTATACTGGAACTCCTGGATCCGCAACGGTCATTCTCCCTTGTTCTTCCCTCTTCCTATGATCTTGACCTGCAAAGTGATTAAGAGAACAACCTCCGGCTAAAACTGTCAGTTTCAGAAGAACTAGTTAATTTTAATCACAAAATGAAAAAACAAATGAAAAGGTAGAAGAATTAAGACAAGTTGGTTATATTTTAATCACAAAATGGGTGGTATTAAAAGAGACTGCTTAGTTATTTGCAAACCACATGAATCCTGCTTATAATTAATGTTATTTTAATAACATTGTTGTTTTTTGTGATAATTTACTATCCACGGTTCATCTTCCATGCTGGTAATGTTGCAAAATTTAATATGCTCATCAATGAAGTTTTTTAACTGATTAGACAAAGACTAATCATACATTCATGTTAATTTTTTTTTTTTTTTTATGAATTCATGAAGATAATGGTTGGTGATAAAAGACCTAACACTTGCAAACAAGTCCTTTCTTGTGAGATTTAGAGATCCTCCAATAATAAAGTCAATGACTTTTGTCGCACGTGAGAGTACAGCGTCAGGTGATCGTTGAGAGTCGTCATCTAGTTGTTTGGTTCAGGGTCGCTAGAAAATCCGGGTATACTAGCACCCCTAGCACACTATACTTGAGGTAATTGTTTTGTATGGTTTGATGTGGTTTAGGGGTGTTTGTGAGTGTAGTAACAATTGCTTTTCAAAGTGCTTTCGCTTGGAAATACATCAAAATAATATTTTTTTTATTCTTAAAAAATTATTTTTAATATCAGCACATCAAATGATCTGAAAACATAAAAAAATATTAATTTTAAGCAAAGAAAAAAATAAAAAAAATTTAACGCTTTTGAAACGCAAAAACAAATAGGTACTAGAGGTTATGATGGTTTTCTGATGAATGGTCTATCTGTGGCTTAGGATTGAGATTTATTTGTGTGAATAGATATAGTGTTAATAATTTATTATGGGCTCATGTACCCAAATAAATTCTTATGAAAAAAGTTTTTCATAATTTGTATATTACAGTGAAAAATACTCCCAATTAAAATTGGTGAATATTTAGAATAACTCTGAGAATTTTCTGGTCAACTTTTGATATTCAAATACCAACCTCACTTATAGGTTCAACATTCTATACCAGAATATTAACCATTAATTCTTATGAATTAAAATTTTGGTTATTGAAATATTGGTCAAATTCTTTTGGATTTAGTAAAATGGTTATTAAATCTAAAAATACATGCAAATATGTTTTGTTTTTTATTTTTTCATATGGAAATACTAAACGATATGTTTTTTTTTTATATATTTGAGAAACTTAGCCGTATGCAATTAAAACTTTCAATTCCTTTTTTCTTTTTGGTTTTAAACATTCAAAACATATAAGAAAATACAAATATACACAACCATACAAATTACAAATATTTACACAACATTATAATTAACCATAAATCATAACAAAAAGACATAAAATTTTTTTATCTAAATTCCAAAATGAACATTTCAAAAGCTGAGGGTAGCTTGAAGAGGCTGTTACATGGTACTGGAAATGAAGAAACAGTGGCGGCACGTGGGTTCACACATTTCCACTCATGGAAGGCCGAAACCTGGTGGATCTAGAGCAACGCTACCTCCTCCTTCTTACTAACTACATGTGAAGTTCACCGTCACCTGCAAACACAAAAAAATCCACAAGCAAAGTTTCAATTCTTTAGGCTTTTCTTTCTCTTTCAGATCTGTTTCTTTCTCCTTCATTACTAGTTTTTTCATCTGCTATTCTTTGCTATTATATACCATCACGAGTCTATTGTGGAGGTTGTCTAGTGTTGTGGGTTGCAGGAGGAGATATTATCGTTGTTGCTGCTATTGTAGATGGAGGAGGACAACCTGATGATCAACTATAACTGTTATATCATCTAGTGTTGTTGTTGTTATTTAGTTATGGGCAGCTAGAAGAGCTGAGGCATTAGTTGAGATGTGGAGGAGTTCTCATGTATGGTTCTTGGTGATAGTTGGAAAAGGAAGAGAGAGGGAAACATTTTGGGTAGAGGATGAAAGAAAATAGATGTCATTTTGGTGGAACCAGAGGAGTGGCCGAGGCCTATAGCCGGGTATGATAGTTGGGTTTGTTACTGCTGCTCTTATTGAAGCTGGGTTGGTGGTAACTGAGAGGGGAAATTGATGTTAGGGCTACTGCTGGTGATGCTTGCAACTTCTAAGGAAAGATTTCTGCTGGGGGAAGCTATGGTTGTGGTGGTTTTCAAGAAAGGTTGGAGAGGTTAGTTCTAGTGGTGATTTGCTAGGTTTGTTAGTTTTGAGAAAGAGATAGGCGTTGACGACGAACACTGTGGGCGGTGAGTGGTGAGCTGGTGTGTGGTGGAGGAGGTAGTGGTTTGGTTTTTTAGTGGCTGCGAGTTGGGGAAGATGATGGAGGGTTTGGTTGACTAATGTAGTTGGTTCCCAGTGGTGACGGCGGCCGGTCTAGGTTAATTGGGTCTAGAGTTTTTTTGTATTGTGTCTTTTTTTTTAAGTGTGTGAGCTTAGAGAGTGGAATGTGTGAATATTTTTTATTTTATGTTTTGGTCTCCCCTATAATTTCTCCCCAAATTTATGTCCCTTTGTGTGTGTGTGTGTGTGTGTGTGTAACTAATTCTATTTATAGGTTAAAATTTTCTTTGGCTTGAAGGTGAAGAAAACCAAGATCAACTATTGGATTTCAAAAATAAATCTCAACCATTCATTTGATAACTTGGAGACAAAACAAAGAAAAATGGACCCCTGGATTAAAAGAATGATTGTAGACCATTTGATTAAAAAAATTGGGTTGCTTAGTGAGAGGGTTTTCAATTTTCAAATTGGTCCTTTTTTTTCCACAATTACAATTAGATCACTAAAAAATTAAATTCATTTTTTATTTTTCTTTTTTATTTTAAATTCTTTGGAAAAGACGCCGCAAACAATGCAAATACATCAAAAATATGTTTTTGATTTTTTTATTTTTTTGCTGCTATTTTTCAAAAATTTATCAAAAATTGGGTAGCAACAACTTTTAATAAGGAATTACAATAAATGAGAGAATGAGCTTTAAATTCTAAGAACATAAGTGTTTGTTTTTATTTATGTATGAATACTTAGAGAATAGAAAAAAGTGAACTCTTTACCTGGATGGTTTAAAGGGTATATATAACCTATGAACCTTGTCATGTTGCTTGAATGGAGGGGTTAAAGTATAATTTTCTCCTGATAACATTAATGAGGGATAGTTATCCCTTACGTAATATTAATGTTGATGGAAATATATAGGCCTTTAAGAGACTTTTAAGCTCCTAAAAATGTGGGGAAATGATTATTCTTGACTACATTTTATGTTAAGAGTCAGTACAAATAAATAATTAAAGCCTCATGACCTAATATGAGGCCTCATGGCTTAACATAGGCCTTATAATGATTGTCAGTTCCACATGCATTTATACTTGGAATGATCTCAAAGTCAATGTTGATAGGTCTGATAAGCTTGTTAGACTTATATGTATCTAAGCTCAATGCGTAGTTATGCTCAAGGATGTTGGATTGCATCTCGCTAGACCAACATGTATTTGGACTCAACGCATAGCTAAGCCCAAAAATGTTGGGTTTAATAGCTTGCTAGACCTAAATGTACTTGGATTCAGTGCATAGGTAAGCCTAAAAGTGATGGGTTTGGCAGCTCCCCAAACCTATATATATGTGAGCTCAGCACGTAGCAAAGCTTAAGGATGTTGGATCTGGCCAAAGATGTTGGGTCTAGTAACTCGTCATAACCATATGTGAGCCCAAAGTTGTTAGGAATGAAACTTGCCAAACATATATATATAGGATCAGCACATAACGGAGCCCAAGGATGTTAGGTATAACATCTTATCAGAATCACATGTATTTGGGTTCAACACTTAGCTAAACTCAACGATATTGGGCTTTGAAGAAAGCCATACACATGTCATATTAACTTGGCATTATGCTAAGCCTAGGTAGGTTAGGTTATTACCCTACATTTGACCCTTTTAAACATTGATTTAAGAAAAAATAACATATATAAAATATGTTGATCCATTAATAGCCCCTCGTGTCTTTATTTATTGAATATGTAACGATTTGAAAGGTTATTATCTTTAGAGTTCGTTTGGTATTGTGGTAATGATTGTTTTTCAAAGTGTATTTTTGCATGGAAATATATTGAAATAATATCTTTTTAAAAAAAAATTTAATTTTACTTTTGACATCAGTACTTCAAAATAATCTGAATACATAAAAAAATTATTTTGAAGCAAAGAAAAAAATAAAAATAAAATTGATTTTTTTCAAAAGCATTTTTGAAATGCAAAAACAAACAAGCTCTTAATGAGAGACTTTTTACATTTCCTATGAGATTTGATTATATCAAGGAAAATTATTAGGATTCTTGTGGCTAGTGTCTTGTCATTATTGAAAGAGATGGTCAAATGACTTATCTTCATTAAAAGAGGTGTTCATTGGGAACTAAAATGGCAGTGTGCATTTTATGCAATAATTAAGTAGATTTATGGAGATCTGGGGTGACATGAAAGGTTATTCATCCAACGGTGAGGGTGAAAAGTTATTTTCTTTATAACCCTAGCTACTTTTGCTTCCGTTTTTTCTTTTACTTTCATTATTTGCAATTTCTCTGTAAAAATAGATTTGTTGAAGTTTTTGTAGCAAGTTTTGCTCTTTTTTTAGAAGAAACTATCATCTTAGGTATTTATCACCTACAAATTTCTTTCTTCTTTTTCCTTTTTAGAAAAAATAAACCCTAAAAAAGTCAGATCAAAATCTAAAAGTAAGACATTGCTTCCTTCGACGATGAGTTCAGGTTTCAACTAGGATCCAAATGAAGCAGTAGAGGACAGGGGCCTATTAGACTAGGCTATAAAACTAGAAACGTGGAATTCCAGCGTCCACCTCTAGTATGGGGGAGGTAGTTCTCATCATAAAAAAAGTCCATTCACTATTGCTTACAGGGAACCTCTGGGAGAGAAAAGCTTCCTCAAACCCCTAAAGATGATGCCCTAAACACTTTAAACATAGAGGAAGTGGCATTTGTCAATGGTCGGTATTTAAAAGGGTATATAGCTCAATTGTCTGCCAGGGTTAAACAAATTAGCCAAACGACCTTAGGCTCTGCCCAGGGTCAATCTGGAATTACACCCCTGTATGTATGTATAAGCTGGAGTATTCCTTCCCTCTTCAAAGGTTTGTGAGGTAAGTTTTTAGGTATTATAGGTTGGTTCCAGGCCAGCTACATCCTAACAGATGACTATCTTGGCCGCTTTTGACAAGTTCCTTAGGAATCGAGCCTACTGTCAATATTTTTAAGACATGTTACCATATGGTCATTGACACTCATGGTGGTAATAATATTCATTGGTTTTTTACCTTCATTAACAAACTTACATGAGCTATGAGGGGGGATTTGCAGGGCAAACCTGTACATGTCAAGAAATAAAGGGGGAGATGGCTAATAATTAAGTATATTGAGCCAATCAACCCTAAAGATAGGATGCAACAAATATAGGGTTATTTCTATTATTGAAGAGTAAATTCCTCTAAGGTGAACAAAAGGCCTTGTCTAAGCTTAGATGAGGAGAAAATATGTGTTATATTGGCAACAACCTCAACCGAGTATAATGTCAATAAAATGGCTAAAAAGCATTATTGGGCCATGTTGCAATGTATGTAGCCTCTTTATCCTTTATTTTATATGCATATAAGCTCATTTCTTGTTTTTTTTGCAGGATTAACAACTGAAGGAGAATGAGAACCTTCAACAAGGTTTGTGGAGGAGAGCTTATTTGAATTAAAAAGAGAGTCTTCGTCTCTTGACTTGAATAGAGTTGAGACTAGAGAAGAGATGGAGCACAACCTCATCAAGATAGACGGTATTATTGTTCCTAAGGACACTGCTCTTGAGGAAATAATGGTAGGAGTCATCACTCTCGTAGAAATGAAAGTCGGGGGAAATCATTCTCTTTAAGCTAAGGATCAAGCAAAGTTGACCCCTCTTGAAGTAAATGTGGGTGTTACTGCCTATTTTTTAAGAAAAAGGATCTTCACCCTTGTAGAGACTAGCATTGTAGCTTCTGTTGTAGAGGCTTCTCCTATCTTGGCAATCCCACTACCCAATCCCTGATCTCAGCTATAGAGACTTCAGTTGTTAGGACCTTTATCCAAGGTGCTTGTGAGAAAGTTAAACAGAGTTTTATGGATGCTTTTACTGGCCTTATCCTCGATCAAGCCCTCTTTAATTACCTTTTCTTGACTTGGGAGGAGAGGTAGGCCATGAAGGCTATCATTAGTAGGAGGTCTGGCCTAGAGGTATTGAAGCACCTGGAGAGGGTTCTCACCATTCCTTCAGACATTTTGATGATGGATGATGAGAGCTACAACTACTATCTAGCCTTTAAAGGACAAATGACCTTCAATGTAAGAAATTTTCTTGTCTAACCTCATCATTTACTTTAGTTTATCACTGTTGTTTCTAACCATTGTTTGTCTTTAATAGACTTTCATGATATGTGCCTATTCCAATAGGTGTTGGATGGCTAAGGGGAGCTAGGTAAGGAAAACCATTACCAAACACAGGGCAGACCAAACTACCCTTTAATGACTAAGAAAGGAAAAGGCTGTTGTAGAGGCTGAGTTGAGGGACCTCAAGGTGGCCTCTGCATCACTGAATGATAACATGCAATGTATTGTCTTTCAACTGGGGTCCAGTGAAAAAAAAGCTCCGAGTGGCTTGTAATAAAGTAGCTGCCTTAAAACAGGGGATTTTTTTAGGAGAAGGCCACCCAACATTGTTTGAAGGTTGAGCTTTTTTTGTTGTTAAGGTAGAAACCCAGAGCTCTCATACACGACTAGAGGCTCTAAGGAACTCTCCTAAGTAGTTTAAAGATTTTTTTGGAGGGTCTGCAACCCTGACTGAAATGGTTAAGGAAAAGATCTTCATTGTCATATCCAACATGTATTTTTTTAATCAGTCAAGAGGAATGGAGGTTGACTTTAATGTTATCTTCCATCCAGTCCCTATGCTTGATTTTGCATATGTGTTCCCTAATACGACTACAACTGCACAAACATGGGGAATATCTTGCTGAGGAGTCTTGCCTAGATATCTAAGTTTTAGCCCCCAACTCCCCTTAACCTTGTAAACAACCTCATTCCCGTGGGGTTTATCTTTTCATATACATTTTATATTGTTATCAATTTTAATATTTTATGAAATTATTGCCATTCATTTCCCTGTTTACTTTGAGAAATATTTGGTAGACTTATATAGTCTGTGGGTCTAATGTTCCTAGTTAAGACTTATATAGTCTTTTTATTAATTTCTTCATCCATTTTTTCTTCTTTGTGATTTTTTTCTATTACTATTGGAAAGAGTCTCTTTAAATTGAAACTTGATTTTGTAACAAATTCATTAATTAAGTTCAAGAAATAACCCATTTTTGTTGCAAATGATTTTTTAAAATTCCTATTCGATCCTCTATTTTTGGTTCAAATTCTTGATAATTTAGTAAAATATTTAGGAATAAATTTTTGAAGTAGTTTGCATGATTCCAATGACTTGGTGACCATTAAGGCAAAACAAAACCTCAACATTTCATTTTGCCTAACTCCTCTAGATAGTGTAATTGTTTGCGAATGTTGGGTACAACTTATGGTTGTGGAGCTATAAAAGAGGGTGTTGCTACAAGTGTCAAATTCTATTAAGGTGGCAAAGTATGATTTGACCCTTCAGCTGCCAACACAACCCAGGTAAGAATTTGCACTTGGTTGATGAGCTATTAAAGGCTTTGTTAGGCAAAAGTGTTTGTTGTGGCAAGGAGGTCTGCCACACGTCCTATTCCAAAAATGTCTTGATTATCTTTCATTGATCATAATTAAAGAAGTCAAAAACCAGTTTTGTGAGAACACTTAATGGCTTTTTGATCAAGTTGTCATAGACAACGCCGATTACTGATGTTTAAAACCCCAATATGCTCAGGCATGAAGTTTTTTTTTCAGTATTTAGATAGCCAAAAATCACACATTCATGTTAATATTCCCTTCTGATGAGTTTGTAAAGTTGATAGTTGTTGATAAAATACCTAACACCTACAAAACAATTCATTTTAGTTGAATTTAGGGACCCTCCAATAATAAAGTTAGTGACTTTTAAAAAAAGATTGCAAGAAATGAGATAATAAGCTCTAAATTCTATGAACAAGAGTGTTTGTTCTTGTTTGTATATAATAAATGCTCTAAGAATAAGAGCATGAATACTTGGAGAATAAAAAAATATAAACCCTTTACCTGAGTGGTTTATGGGGTATATATAATCTCTAAACCTTATCATGTTGCTTGAATTGAAGGGTTAAAGTGTCATTTTCACCTAATAACATTATTAAGAAATATTTCCTTACACAGTATTAATAAGGGATATATATCTCTTATATAAAATTAACATTGATGGAAATATGGTAGACCATTAGAAAACTTTTATACACCTAGGGATGTAGGGAGATGATTATTTTTTATTTTGAACATTTTATGTTAAAAGCCACAAAAATAAACAAGCAAATCCTTATGACCTAACATAGGGCCTCATGACCCAATATAGAGCTTATAATAATTGACAGTTCCACATGCATTTAGACCTGGAATGATCCAAAGCATAATGGTGATGGGTCTGACAGTTTCCAAGACCTATACGTATTTGGACTAAGCGCGTGGCTAAGCCTAAGAATTTTAGGTATGACAGCTTGTCAAACCCACATGTACTTGAGAGGGTGATGAGTGTGACAATTTACCAGACCCACATGTACTCAGGCCTGGCGGGTGCTAAGCTCAAGATGTTGGGTCTGGCATCTTGCCAGACCTTTATGTACTTGGGCTCAGCGCGTAACTAAGCTCGAGATGTTGGGTCTTGCATCTTGCTAGACCCACGTATATTTAGGCTCAACACGTAGCAGAGGCCGAGATATTAGGTTTAACATCTCGTCAGACCTACATGTACTTAGAGTCAGTGTGTAACTAAGGTCAAGGATGTTAGATTTGAAGCTCATCGTACCTAAATGTATTTGAGATCAATGTGTAGCTGAGTTCAATGATGTTGGGATTGGGTGCTTGTCAAAACTAAATGTACTTTGGCTCAGCACATAATATAACTTAAGAATGTTAAGTCTGACATCTCGCCAAACCTATATGTACTTAAACTTAGCACATAGTTGAACCTAAAGATATTAAGCTTGGAAGAAAGTCAGAGCCATATCTTTTGGGCTTGATATTATGCCAAACTTAAATATATTGAATTATTTATATGTTTTTGACCATTTTAAACATGATATTAAGAATAAATACCCTGATCCATAACATGCAATTTCAAGAATAAATATATTGAATTATCCTCTATGTGCATGTCTGTCACCCCCGTGGTGCCTTACATGTCCACTAGGCTTGCAGGATGTTTAGTGGACCCGGAGATTAGTTGTGGTTTGCGTAAGTTGGTCCGGACACCCCAAGTTATATAAAAAAAAAAAATTGGAAACTAAGTCAGTTTTTATGCTTTAATGACACTTGATTACTTCTAAAAGTGATGCTAGAGAATAATCAACAAGAAACCTTAAAAATAAAGGACAACAAAAGTAGAGTTACGTGATTTTATATTGATTATATGGTTATCACTATCAACTTTTTTCCTGGTTGAATTGTCCATGCTCGCTCTCTCTCTCTCTATATATATATATATAATTAATGAAAAGAGTGATGAGAAAACTTCTTATTTTTTATTTATAAATATATTAAAAAAATATTTTTTTTTATTTTAAAAAATTTATTTTGATATTAACATATTAAAATGATTTAAAAAATAAAAAAAAATCAATTTTAAAAAAATATTTTTTTAAAAAAAATACAATGTCACCGTAAAAATAAACACTACTAAATATAATAAAAAATAAATAGATTTTTTCTGAAAAGAAAGAGGAGTGGGCAAGAGACAAATTAGCTAACTTAATGTATTGAACCTCTCCTATATATTGATTATGTTTTTGAGAATTTATAAAAAAATAAATACTCTGATTTGAGATAATAGGGACATCTTATTCTACTCTTTATTTCCTTTGATTTTTCCCGAAACCAATAAGATTAAATATCATATTTGATAATAATTAATTCTAAAAATTATCAGTTTGGATGTAAATCTAAATATGCTAAGGCAAAAAGAAGAAGTGAAGTTAAATTTCCTTTGTTTAATTCAAAAGAGGTGGGAGGAAATTATGTTTTCATTGTTTGTATATAGATGCAAAGGGAAAAAAACACAATTATTATTATTATTATTATTATTATTATTATTATTTCAGCATGATAAAATTGATGTTTAATTAGTGTGTGTTTTTAGAAGATATTTTTGGAAAAAATGTGTCAGTTTTTTTATTAAAAAAACAATTTCCCTTACTTTTCTTCCGATTTGCACCGAATTGTTTATGAATAAAAAAGGAAATGTAGAAACTTAATTTCCTTTCTGTTACTCTCTTTTTAATCCCAACTTTAATAATATATATATATATATATATATATATATATATATATATATATATATGAATCAATTGATTTCTGGAATCCATAATTGAAATTGAAAAACATTATTTCTTAATGACATACAGAAAGAAAAAAAATGCAACCTTACAAAAATTGGAAAAAATTTATAAATGTAAATTTTGGTAGTATAGTTGCGGTTACTTTTTAAAGTGCTTTTTATGTCTAAATACATCAAAATGATACTTTTTATTTTTAAAAAAATTATTTTTGATATCAGCGCATCAAAACAATCCAAAACATATAAAAAATTAATTTTTAATAAAAAAAAATTTAAATTTTTATTAAACACGAGTTGTATCGCGATTCCGGTAAGAAGTGAGAACTCAAATTCATTAAGCCAACTTTTGTGCAGTATTCAACTATAATTAACTCAATAATTAAGGTGTAGAAACGAAGTTAAAGTCATTTATTTGACTACGAAAAAGTCTCAGTAAAGGTTTCGGTTTTACTCGGTACTTTCGGTTTTAAAACTCTCTCTCTCTCTCTCTCTCTATATATATATATATATATATATATTAAAGTATTTTTTATTTAAAAATATATTATATTAATTTTTAAAAAATATATTTCGACACGATTACATAAAAAAATTAATTTAAAATAATTTTTTTAAAATAAATACAATATCACGGTAAAAATAAATACTACCAAACATGATAAAAATAAAAAGATTATTTTCAAATAAAAAGGAGTGGGCAAGAGAAAAATTAGCTAATTTAATATATTGAACCTCTCCTCGAGTAAAGACGACTTAGTCTTTATATATTGATTATGTTTTTGAGAATTTATAAAAAATAAATATATATTGGTTTTGATGATTATAAGTCAAGAGTCAACTGAACGATGGAATCACGTGTATTTTGAAAAGTACTCCTTCTTTCAAACAGAACAAAACAAAAAAAAAGAGAAGAAAAGTACTCCTTATCAATATAGAGGCAAGTTTGCAAGATAAATTAACAAGTCAGCAAATTGTTTTATATAAAATAGTATATTTTTGAAAATTATGGTTATGAGTCATGGTATTTAATTAATGTAACTGTTTAAGATTATAATATTTATTTAAATATTATAATTTAAAATTATGATATTAATTAAATATCATGGTTCATAATTGTTATATTAATTAAATTTTAATATTATTAAAAAAAAAATTAGCCTACCGATTTGTAATTATCAGTTAAATCAGCCGATCAATTGACATTCGAAAACAGAAAACAAATACTATATGAATAATATTTTTTTAAAATTTTAATTAAAATTTGTTTTTGAGTTTATAAGTTGGATAAAAAAAATATTTCGACACATTAAATATATTTTAAAAAAAGGTTCATAAACATACTTAAATGTTGCGTTTTTGAAAAACAATAATTATAAATAATAATATTTAATAATTATCACAGGAGCACAATCAAATAAAAATATATTATTTTATTATTATTTTTTTAAAAATTTATATTATTTTATAAAAAATTTAATTCACAGTAGTAATTTAAAAAAAAATAAAATTCTAGAAGACGTGAAAGCTGCAAGTTTCAGGCATCGATATAAATTCGTTGTTTGCATTAGACTTGACTAGTTTTCCTTGGACGGTGATGTCTGGGCTTTACAATTAGACTTGACTTTGCAGTTTACTCGAAATCTCGTCAACTAGTATGTTTGCATAAAGTTTCATTAAATGATGATTACTTAATTTCACCTTTAATATATTCAAACTCAATAGAGAGCCACCAACCTAAAGCTCTCATAAATTGTATTAGCACATAAACTTTCTTTTTGCAATCATGAAAATCTAATTCAAGAATTTAAACATGACAAATGAAACCTTACTTTCATATATATATATATATATATTAAAAAACAAAGAGGGTAAAAAAAAAAAAAACAGGCGCGTGAGAGGGCCTTCAAGCCTAGGCCCGCATGCTTGGGCTTGGTTTTATTTTTATTATTATTTTATAAAGATGTGGACTACCTGTCATTCATCCCTATTTTTATATATAAAAAAAAAAACACAGACGATGTGTTGTCTGCAAGCCCAGATTCTGGCCACCACTGTGGTGCACGAAACATCGGGGCAACCCCTTTTTTGGTTAAAAAAACTCAATTTTTAAATCATTTTAACCCAAAACACACCTTGCTAACACCTTTGGAACACCCATAAATCAATCTGTTAACTTAAAATACCCGAAAAAGAATCCAAAAACCCAAAATCAAACCGAGTTAGATTTATCTTTCTCAGTTTAAATCTATTTTTTCATGAAATATTAAGGCTCCGAACAACCTCCATCAAGCCTCTCTCATCTTATGAAACCCATGAACAAAAAAAAGAAAAAAGAAATCCATTTAGTGTTCGAAAATGGCTTGAAGGGTTACTTTTTCCCTCATTGTCGGAATTCAACAACCCATCTATTTCTCCTCTCTCTAGTCAAGGACTAAAAAATAATAAAAATAAATTTTTGTATCAAAATTGATTTTTTAAAATTTATAGGAACTTTAAAGTTTGAGGACTTAAGTGTATTTTTCCTGAATTCTCTGTCACGCTACCCATGTTTGATGCTTTTTTTATTCTAATCCCTCTTCTTCCAATCTCACCATTGAGTAAAATATCAAAAGCAATTGGCCTTCAATTAGGATCAAATTGCCCAAAATTAAAATGTAAGGACCAAAATGAATTACTAAAAAATGCACAATTAGTCCACAATGTTATATGAGTTTGTGAATAGTGCTAGCTACAATTAAAAACTCACGAGTTTTAGTTTCTTACTTGATTAATTTAGTTGAATAATTCGATGTTTTTTTTTCTTTTTGTTTTCCAAGGTTAAGGTTAGGTGATTAAGGTTTTATCGTAAAGCTTTACTTCTTTAATATTTTGAATTAAATCATGACTAGAACTTGTTTGATAATACTCTTTTATCATCAACCAAATCTTTTACACTATCATTTTATTTTATAATTATAATTAATATTCCATTTCTAATGAAAGCAACCATACCCTTTCTTTGAGAGAGAGAAAAGGTAAAAATAAAAAAAAAACTTTGGGTTTCATTAATTTTTATTTGGTGAAAGGAAACTGAGGAAAAACAAATAAAAAACAGCCCATCTTCTCCAATATGATTTGTTAGAAAATCAGCCTTATAGAATTAAACCTCACCATATTGCTAGATAAATACTTTATAGTATAATATTTCTCAATCAATCTTTCATAAAACAAATAAGAAATAGTAATAAGAATTGCTCATAAAAAGAAAAAAATAAAGACTAGTAAAACCAGGGTGATGTTGATGTTGCCAACATTTCTGTTAGAAAGTTAACTCAGGTCAATTTAAAATGATTTTATTTCAAGAATTGTGTTTTTGAAAAAAAGGTTAGAACAACATCATTTTAATTTTCTTTATAAAAGGTTAAACTAGGTTTGGACCTTAGCGACCAGGTTGTGAGTTAACCTGTCATGATACATCAGGTGAATGGATTAGTTTGAAACCTAAAGTGGCCAAGAGCCAGGTTGGTAGGTCGTTGAGTTGACCTATTAGGCTGAGTTTAATAACGTTTCTTTTAGGGATTATTGATATTATGACATTATAATGTAAAAGCATCTTTTAATCATAACATGTGTGGTTTAAAATGATTCATTAACAAAGTTTAAAGCAAACTTTAATAAACTTCAAGCTTTTTTAGAGCTGATTATTAAGCTTTGAAGGTTGAGGAAGAAGAGCATAATTGATAGTCCACAAAATCCTTTAAAACAAGTCCATGTATAGTATAAAATATCATCTGATGATTAAATTAGTAAAAATATAAAAGGAATATTATCTTAAAGATTGTGTGTTATATGCTGCAAAGATAATAAATGAAGATGATAAATACAAGAGTTGTAGGGAAAGAGAGTGTTATGTCAAAATGGATCAGAATCCATACGTGGTTATCTATAGGCATATATATATCATGGCAACTTGCATAAAGTGGAGGATAAATATAGGAATAGACTGTGTAGCCTATTTTAGAGCAATTATGTGAGATAATAGCCTATGATGATGGGTGGTTACATTGTTGATTGTAAAATAATATGGTCAGATTTGCTAGGTTTTAGGCATTAGCATACCTTAACGCCTTAATGTGAAGCCCAATTATAGTGGGATCACATTAGCAATAAATTCTAAATGCCAACCATACTAAGGGTTGGCAAGTAAAAGTTGACCTAGGTAGTTGGATCAGAGCAAGGGATCCTTAAATCTAACTATAACTATTAGAGGATGTGAAGGTCTTGAATTCTAGTATGGGCATCCTGAAGCTAATTATTGAGGAAATATGCCAATTAGACCACTTAAAAGATTGAGCTAATTGAGCTTATTAATCTTTTCTAGAAAATGAGTCACTAACCTTAGATGCCATTAGAGACTAGTCCAAAGATGTACTTGGACCTAATATGAGAAATATTGTTCGAGCATGGAAAAAATGAATAAGATTTAAGGCCTTGGACAAATATGTTTATTGGCATTATCTCTTGGTTATGCATAAAGGTGGGGAGACCCCTCGAGCCCAATCTTAGACTTATGTCTGATGAGTCAAGCTCGAAGATGTTAAACCTAGACCCATTAGTAGTCCCTCAAGTCTTCATGGTCAAGGTGACTTAAAGATCTAATGTGGTATCCATACTCATCTCATATTGGTTTATTCTATCCAGATTATCTAATCAAGTGTCATGTCATTTTTCATACCGATGTGTCATTATGTATATGAATGTAGAAAATTCAGAAAGACAACGCATGAATATATGAAATAAATGCAAAATGCTTTTGCCTTTTAAAAATTAAAATGGATGAAAAAATATCTATCATATATCTAGATCATGGGGCAAAAAAAGGAGCCCTCATGGACATTTAGGTTTAAGCCTAGTGGGCCTAGAGTGATGGTTAAAAGACCCTCTAGATTTGATCATGGTGAGGCCAAAAAAAGATTATGAGACCCTATAGAACCGAGTATAGAGAGATCAAAGTGAGAGTTATAAAACCTCTGGTAGAGAATAAAAGATAACATTTGTGGGAAATCAAGCAACCTAGGGATCAATTAGAAGATATTTATCATAAGACAACCATCATATTCTATATTATAGATGTTAATGCCCTATTAAAAAGAGGATACATGGCAAGAACATCCCTCCGAGTAGAGAGAAAAAGCAGGCAGCTCGAAGGGGCTCGTGACGAGCGTTAGAGTTGTTGTAACCCAATTTTGGCTCATTGGCTTTTAATTTAATTTTACAGGGTTTAAAATATAAAATTAAAAGATAAGAGATTTATTTCGATGAAAAGTATGATTTGTCAACTTGCGTGAAAACCAGGACTACAATGTACTTTTTTCATTCTATCTTTATCTTCAAGATAATCCCTGTCTTCAAGATAATATCTATCTTCAAGATAATCCTTTTCTTCAAGATAATGATAGTTATCCGCTTTCAAATTTGGTTCTTAATCAAATTCAAACTTCAAAGAAAAGAATGAGTTTGATTGAAACTTGGTTTCTCACACGTGAAGGGACTCTTGCACTATAAATACAGATCTCAGTGTATGCAGAAATGGGAGAAAACCCCAGGAGAAGGCCATTACCAGAAACCCTATAAAAAATAAAAAAGAACATTTATAAAAAAAGAGTGGGCGCGGCCGAATCCTAGACTAGCCGCCGCTGCCCCTTCCCCCAGCTTTTTCCTCTCTTCTTCCCTGGTCTCAAACCAGCCATACCTTCCCCCTCCTCGGATTTTTCCTTTTTCATCCTCCCCGTTCTCACTCTCCCCATTAACCATCATCCTTCATCTCAGCCACCTCCATGCATTGTGAGCATGCATCAGCAACCAGCAAGGCGCGCGTCCTCCAACCAGCAGCAGCAGCAGCAGCAGAAGAGCTCTATCAATTCCAGCAAACTACAAACTCCAATAAGCGTGTACCGGCTCCTCAGTCATGAGAAGTTTCTTCTCCACCGTGAACAATAAGTTGAATCATCAACCGTGAGCACCAGTCTTCCTTCACCAGCGTCTCCATGGCCAGCATCAGTAACCAATAACCACAACATCAGGTTTACTGATTTGATGATTTTCTCTAACCATGAGAATTTCATGCAGGCTTATGTTGATGCAGATCTTGATCTAGCTTCACATTTTATCACACGTCTACGGTGTTATGCAAGTTTCTATCGCACACTGGCTAGTCATGATGTTACAGCAGGCACAGGCAGTAACCACAATATGGTGACTAGTCCTACTCAAAGTTCAGCATCTCCTACGCCAAGTCAGGGTGGTCAAAGTGGCTCTGCAAGTTCCACTGGAAGCACTCAGATGCAAGCTTGGGTTCAAGTTGCCATTGCTAAGATTAGTAGCACGACTGATGGAGTGACCAATTCAACTCCGAATCCCATAAGTGGTCCATCTTCCATTATGCCGATAAGCATTAACACTGGAACTTTTCCTGGAACACCAGCAGTTAGGCTCATTGGTGACTGCCATTTCCTCGGCAGATTATGCCAGCTCCTGCCTTTCTTTTCTTTTTCTTTCGGCGAACTCAACTACCTCGCTTTGTCGGAAGTGCATAGAGAAATTCAACTGATACAAATGTGCAAAAACCTCAGTCTGGTGCTCCTGGCAAAGTGGAGGAGATCAACATTGTTTCTTCAAAGCCAGCACCAGCTATGGTCAAGTCGAATGAAGGTCAGACAGCTCGAGGTGGTCAAGTAATGCCTGGAGCTAAACTAGTCGAAGATGGACCTGCTGGTAGGCACAGAGTGGGCAGTGGCAATGTCGACCAAGGATACAGTTTTGAAGAGCCGACGACCAGAGGAGAAGCGCACGAAGAACAGAAACAGAGAAGGAGAGAAGGTAGCTTTGGCAAACCAGCACACCTTCGACATCGTCTTCATCATCAAGCTCCAGCATCAGGCAGACTCTCAGAGAGAAAGTGAAAAACAGGAAGAAGCAAAGCAGAGAGCGTCCGTTCGACCAGCAACCTAACATCTTCATCGCCATCGTCTTCGACTTTGCCTCCCTGCACAGGTAAGTTCTTTACCTTTTCCCCTCCTGCATTATAATTCACGCTACAGTAGCTGTGAACTATAATTGACACTACAGTAGCTGAGAACTATAATTCACTTGCTACTGTAGCAAGTGAATTATAATTCACTTGTTTCTATACTCAACCGGTGAACAGACCAGGAAAAATAGATAGTAAAAAAATGTTTTTCCTTTCTTAAAAAATTCAAATTTTTGCAAATTTATTCACTGACGCCAGAGTCAGGAATATTATACTTTTTGGGTTATACAATATTTATCAACGTCAGAGTTGGAAATATTCATAAGCAAATATTCATTAACGTCAGAGTCGGGAATATTATAGGATGACCAATAAAAATGGAACACAAACAAACCTTTAGCAATTTAAGACAAAACCAGCAATGCAGCTTGCCTCAGGTAGGACGCTTAAGGGGTGACAATATCTTCCCTTTCGCGTAACTAATTCCGTACCATAGAATCTCTGTTGACCAGTTAGGGTTCCTAGTGACCATAATACTAGGTGACGACTCCTTGAACAAGACCTTCTCCCCTAAAAGAACAAAATGTCAAATATTTGTTCGTTTTCCAATCAAGATGATTTTTTTAATCGGTCATCGCGATATCCGGGTGTGATAAGAGTCATGCAAATTAAGGGTATTATCTCATAAAGATACAAGTATTAGAACTTAATTACTCAATTAAGACAAGCTATTTAAGTTTAAATTAAAGCAAACCAAGTACAAATGCATGAAATATGCTAATCTACGACATCAAGTAATATGCAAGTTTAATTAAAAAATGGATTTTGTTTATGATCTAAAATAACTAAAAACAACTTAGAAATCTAAGAAAACAAAATAAATCAATTATGAAAATTAAGAGGCAGATTCAACATAATATAAAAAAAATTAAAAAGAAAAAACATTTTTTATATGAAGTATTCCTCAATGATACTTAAACATCAATCATTGAATTTAGATATATTTTCTAATCTTATTTGTGATAATAAATAAATTAACAATGAAAAAAATAATTTTTTTTTCTACCTATCCTTACTTTTTAGTTAACCTAGCATCCGTATATTAATTAACCATAATCACATAATAACCTTTATTAAGCATATAAGATTTAATTACGTGACAATATTAAGATCAAGATTGGTACAATTGATTCATGATAATTAAATACGTATAGGGAGCTAATTTAATCAAAACATATATTTTTCAAGTAACAAATAATCAAACATGAGTTTGAAAATTAAATATTTTTGTTATTTAAGTTAATTAGTTATGCATTCAACATAAACTAATCAATAACAAAATATTTAAAACCAAAAAACAAATATTATGCATCATATAGAATTTTGAATCATTAATCATCAAGTTTAATCATATAAAACCATAAGATATCCATGTATGATAATTAGATATAGAATAATTTTAAGCATAAATCCCCATGATAATTTAAAATTCAAGAGTATTGACCTCTTCAAATTGAAAACTAAGCTTGTCGCAAATTCAAAAAATAAAAAAGATAAAAATATAATTCTAAAAACAATATAATCTCTCTTTCTTTTCTCCTATATGTTGAAGGCAATTACCTTTTTTTTTAGAGGTTAGGTTTGGTTATATATGGAGTTAAGAGGCGGAGAAGTTTTTCAGTTAATAAGTAATTCCTAATCAGATTACTTTAAGGTTTCCTTACATTAATCTGACTTTAATAACTTATGCATTCCTAGAGAGGTTTCTTGGTCAAGTAGGATCCTTGTCATGTCATTAATGAGCTTCATATAATTATCTCAACATAGAAAGATTGGCTGGACTCATGCTAGTTTGATAGCATATTTCAAACTTGATTTTAAAGATGTTGTTTTCTCTTATACAAATGAGTTATTGAGCCTACCATATATGGATGGAAAGATAAAGATGTCTAATTTTCAATTCAACTTGAATCGTAACAAAACTTCACTTATAGTCTAAATATGGTCCAAAGAGTATACATAGGTCTAGTTTGGCATATTTGATTTGACCAATCTTAACCCCACTATGATTCCTTGTTCAAGTTGGGTTTCTAATGTAATTAAAAATTTGCATTTCTTAGCTTCAATTGACATGTCCCAATGTGCTTTTTCTAGTCATTTGCTTGAAATTATGCTAAAAATACTTCATTTAGCTTATTTTTATACTTTGTGTCTCCTTAGCACTGTTAAGCATAAAAACAAATAAGTAAGATATTTTAAGACATAAAATATGAATAAAAAAAATAAGAATAAGGTACTAAAAATATAAAATAATATGAGTATATCAGCTCGTGAGGGGGGGTAGGAGATAAAATTCCTATTTATATGCCTAAAAATAAAAATAAGTATGAGTATGAGTTACCCCTCACTTATTTTGCATATATGATTTTCTTTAAGATTTTATAAGCCAACTACACCAAAATGGATGAGTATCCTTTTTCCTTTAAGAAGCATATGTGACATATTAGGGAAGCGTAATCCCTTATAATATTCAAATACTATTATTAGTTAATTGGGTGTGCTAGTAGATCACATGAACTATCCTAGTTCAATGTATTCTTAAGTTAGGCTAAAAGTTGCATAAAATGAATTTTTCATGGTAAGACAGATCATGTGAGAGACTTGAAATGAGAGTTGTGCAATTTGAAGTACAAGCAAGAAGCTCTCTGGTTAGGGGCCAAAAGATATAAGGGTGTTTTATTTTTTAGAGGATCACTAAAGGCTTATACAATTCAAGACTAGGCCTTTCAGAAGAAGAGAAATTGTTATATAAATAGTTGCAATAGTACAAAGAATAATATAACATTAATCTTCTAGCCAAATAACACACTCTGGAGAAGGGTGTAGTGCATATATAGGAACTATTATCTTGGATTTGTGTATTTTTTTTTATGATGTATTGTGAACCTTTATATTAATGTAGGTGGACTTTAGTCTAAAAATCAACAAAAAAAAATTGCTTCAAAAGAGACAATTAAGAATCTCATTGTTCAAATTCGGTTCTTGGTTATTAGAGGAGGTCATTGCTAAACTCTAGGAGGAAGAGGTTGAGTAAGCCTTATTGTTGGAATAAGCAAAACAAACATGAGCATAGACTTAAAAAAAAAAAAGCCTAGCCATAGAAATAAATTTTGGTTGAATTGCTTTTGGTTAGCCTTCCAAAAGAGAATACATGTATTCTTGTTAAGAGAAATGACTTTTCGTAATCTTTTATGTCAATAAAAGGGATCAAACTCTCATTTAATATCCTACTCTAGTTTTTCTTATGAGTACTCCTCTAAAAAGTAGAAATATAGCTCCCTTACCCCTATATTCCTCAAGGTGGTAGTTACTCCTAAAACCAATACCCAACCCGAAAGCCAACGTTGGGATATATGGTTCTCTTAATGTTAAAGTGGATAAAAAAAAAGAGACATGACATAAAAATCTTATTCGGTAATAACCCTACCATATAAGGGATAAGAGGGATACCCATTTTTTATGTGTTAGGAGGGGCTCTAGTAAATTCCTAGAGATCTAAAGTGGTACAGTAATAAGGGAAACTTCTCCAACTATTTAGAGTTCACTTCATAGATAATTCTATATAAGTGTTATTTATTTTTTTATGTCCTTGTTCCTTGTTCCATTTCCTTTTTTTTTTCCTTTTATAATATTTTATTATAGGCCTTCCAAATACAGGTACATATTGTCCATAATTTTAAGTGGGAGAAAACGCAGATGCACTTTAGGCTCTGAATGTGGTCAATGAGATTAATTAAGCTCTTCGAGCTATAAACAACACCCAAATATCTTTTGAGACCTTACTTAACAACTTCTAAAAGGCTCTCCGTAAAGTTTGACAACAAAAGATGCCTAAGTAAAATAACTTAACATTGTTAGGAAAAACATTAATAAAGCTGACCATGAGCTTTTTACCTAATAATGAAAGGTTAAAGAGATGGATTTATGACCCATTTATGGATAAGAGTGATGTTGATCATGTTCATGTTGAATGTTCCCGTGTGAGGACTCTGAAGAATACCTCAAATGAGTTCAAGGCCAAGTTTAAAGGGACCCTTTCTCTATTGAAGACCTTATAGGATAAGCTTATAGAAGTGACGAGTCACTTCTTTAATTTATCTATTGATATCGACATGGACTTTACATAAGTCTTTCTTCTAGCTATTATCCTTGACTTTGGGGAACTCTTTCTTAAACATGATGAGATAGTTACTTAGGGTCAACATATGATTTTGGAGACTAAAAAAGAGGATGGTAAAGCTTTCAAAGTAGATAGGAAAAAAAAAGACCATTTGGATAAGGTGGAAGTTGTGGTGGAAGATCGAGTAGAGTAAGGTTCAATAGAGAAGTTGTTTATACATGGTGCTATTGTTTTGAGAGGGAATGATTCTAACTTGGAGATTGAAACAATTTAGCTAAGAAGGATCTCTAAGAGGTTGATGAATAGTCTAGCTTTTGTTTATTATTTTTATTCTTACTATATAGTTTAATAACCTTTTTCCTAGTCTTATGGGTCCCTTTAATATATGTATTATGTATTTGCTCGAGTTAGGCTTTATGATTTGTGGTTTCATAAAGTTAATGTTTTTACAAGTGTTGTGTTTTTCATTTTATATGGTAGAAATTTATTCTCTAAGTTTTATAGCACTTTTTATTTGAGGGCCGAAGTCTAATTATATGTCCTAATAGGGGATTTAGAGTCCCTATACTTAGAAAAATTCCTAGGTATCTAAAACAGTTTAAGCTTGAGTAATGAAAATGATGTTGTTACTTAGTGAAATTTAATGGCTTATATATCGTTACTTAGTGAAATTTAATGGCTTATATATGTGTGTGAAAGGGAACCCTAATTAAAAAAAAATTGAAAGTTCAAAACTTTATATGCGGGGTGGTTAACCCCCTAATATTAGGTTGAATAGGTGTATACAAGATATGAAATTTATATTTGAATGATATTGCTCTTTGGGTTTATTGGTTAAATTTTTTTTATGTTTTTGTTCATCATTTAGCTAAGCAAAATGGTCATTTATGTCTTCAAAAGGATTGAAGTTGTATCTAGGCAAAATGTTATTTTTGCATGGATGGTAAATGCCTTGTAATCAAGCAAGCTTGTTTTTATGCTTGGATAGAGATTGTTTTGTACCTAGATAAAATAGCCTCTTTTTTTTTGGGATGGGGAATTATATAGAGACTTATGGATATTTTTCTAGAGGGTAAAAGTAGAGAGAATATAATGATGATTGAACATACAGAAAGTATCACTTCTTTTATTTATGAAAAAACGTTAAAGTATAAAAGATCTATTTATTGATAGTTCATCTTTAAGTGATTTAAATATCATGTATAACGAAAATTATTCCTTTCCATTTCTTAGAGAAGGGAAGTGTTGGTCTTGATCACTCTTGTGACTTTGATGGCCTGTCTTATTTTAGGATTAGTTTGCCTTTTCCTTATAAACTTATGTAGACTATAGTTTTCTCAATACCAAGTCCCTCACTTTCAATTGCTTTTTTTTTCACTTTGGCATTATGGTACTAATTTTTCTTATATATGTATTTCTTTCTCTAAAAGAGAAAAGAAGAGTTAGATTTCTTTTAAGATATCTAGATTTACCTTAAATTCTCTCTTATTACCCTTAAAAAAGTAATATGATATTTTATAGATTGGGCATCTGAACTTAATAGATATCATGGTTTTAGAATCATAAGTGAAAAGAAATGGTGTTTCCTTCATAGACTTTTAGGTGGTTTTATAAGCCCACAAGATCTCATCAAAGAAGTTGACTCACTCTATATTTACCTCTTGTATCTTATTCAAAGAGCCGACCTTTCCTAGGTTGCTAATAAGACTTTTTTGCCCTTAAAGTAAATAGATATACATCTATTAGAGACCATCTGATTCCCTCTTACAATGACCGACCCTTTTTTAGTTGTGAATATCATGAGCCAAGTACTTGGTATTAATTGTCATATTAATCTTATGAAGACAGGATTTATCAAATATGATGTTATAGGCCAAGTTCATTTTGATAATAATAAAGTTTATAGAAAGCACAATATATAAGATAGGTGAATATAATGATTGGTATATCTATTAGGAACATATGGTGATTAATATATCTATGGTTGCCTCAATTAGTACATATTTTCCTTTTATCCTAATTAATAGAGTTTTAATTGAAGTCAATATAGATAAGTTAATGCCCATTTATGTCATCACTTTTTAGGAGAGAATATTCAATACACTCATCATCCATGAATACTATGTGCTTTGTATAGTTAGAGAGGATAGTAGTGATCACTAACACTGCCTCATAGAGAAAGTTCACCCCCTTTTCATCTTTAAGTGTAAATATGATAGGTTTATTTCATAGATTTGAAAGTTGAGAGACAACAAACATTTGTTTCCTATAAGTATTTTTCTTCTAGCTAAAGTAACCACCTACTAAAAACCCGTCTAAAATCATATTGATCTTAAATAATAACTTATATGACATGCCTACCTTTTCCCCCTCTATATTTCAGCCAGGCTTTTTATTTCATAGAGATAATCCTTGCCAATCAATTTCTTCATCTATTTCTTTAAGTCATAATATCTCTTAGTATTATGTCTATTATCTATATAAAATAAATAGTACTTATTTAGGTTATATATATATATGTGTGTGTGTGTGTGTGTGGTATCACCCTTTATAGAAGGAGTGCATTGTATAAATTATTTTTTATCTTCAAACACCTATGTTCTGGTGGTTTCAAAAGTGTAGTCATGAGTTTGGAAAAGATAAAGTGACTGTAAATTTATCCTTCCAAGTTCTTGAGGACAATTAGATTATCGATCATGCTTAGAGTTTTTTTCTTTAACTTTGAGAATTAATACTTGTTTTACTTTAATGAGTTCTTTATCTGAGATAGCACAAAGCTCTCTCCTTAAAATGAAGTCATGAACCTCATTAATCTAGGCATTTATGGAAACTCGTTTAAGAAAGCCATCCACCTTAAGCATCTCCTCATTGAACCTTTTTAGGTATGCTCTAGTGTCCTCGTCCTCCTATTAGGTGATGGTAAAAGACTTGATGAATATCTTATTATTTGGGATACTTGTGTTAAAATGGACAATGAGCTTTGCATAAATATTATCAAAGCTAATAATAGAGTTAAGCTCCAAGTCATGATACCATATTTAGATGAATATGTGGAATATGGTTAAGAGGATCTTGCACTTGGCATCATTATCTTGTATGATAAACTTTAAATTATTACGTATATTTTTTTATATACTCTTCTAGGTTTGTAAGCCCATCATAATGTTCACATTCATCTTTGTGAAGATGATGTCCTTAGAGAGACTAGAGTCGAATATTCATTTAGACATTAAATAAACCTTCACCTAGTAGGGGTTATATCCATCTACCTTAGAGGCTTGTATATCCATATATTTCACTTTTTTTAGGGCTTTATTTACTCAAAACTATCTGAGGAAGACTTTTAGGAGGAGTGATGGTGATGGAGACGATTTCACTTATAATTGTGACTACTTACTAGTTTGGTTTTGGACTTTTAAAGATTATGCTTAAAGAGTCCACTTCGAAAACGCTACTCATAATAGCGATAATGGATTATTTATGGCTTTTAGGAGCGATGATGCTCTTGCCTACTCTCTTGCAGTTTATTTTGACTTGTCTATAATAGGAATTGGAGTTTTTTTTATGCACTTACTGGTGCTAGTGATGAAGCCAATAATTGTGTCAATTGTTAAGAAAAGGGAAATCCTTGAGTTGCTTTCGTGTGGATAGAATAACCTTGCTAAGAACTCTCACTTGTTAGGAAAGTTGTTGCAAATCGGGAGAAGATGAGGAGCACATGTAGTGAGAAGGTTTATAGCTCTCCCATGTCTTGGTGTTTCTGGATTGTCAGCCATAAAAATAATTTAAGAACATGCATAAAAATATAGGAATGAGTTGGTTTTTGTTCTACTTCCTATATATAGCACCACTAACAAAGTCTGAAGCAAACTTCATTAAATTTTAGGATTTTCCATAGGTAATTATTAGGCTTTGAAGGTGAAGGAAAAAGAGTTTGGATGGTAGTTCATGAACTCTTACAAAACAAGTTCTTTGTATAGTATAGGTGCCATTTGATGATTAAGTTAATACGTATGTATGGGGAATGTTTCTTTAAATAGTGTATATTATATGTTATAAAGATAGTAAATGAAGATGATAAATGTAGAAGATGTGAGAAATGAATGTTTTTTTTTTTTTTTTTATTAAATGAATGGAACCCCTTACCTAGTGATTCATGCCCATAAATCATACCAACTTACGTAAAGTAGAGGACAAAAGTAGAAATAGATAGTGTGGTCTATTTAAAGGCAATTATGTGAGATAATAACCCCTAATGGTGGGTGATTATACTATTGATTATGAAATAATCTAGTTACGTGGGTCAGGTTTTAGGCATGGACATGTATTAACATCATCATGTAAGCCTAGTTATGGTGAGAAGGTGAAGTTAGTATTAAAAGATAAATACAAATCATACAAAGGGTTGGTAGGTAAAAGTGGATTCAAGCAGTTGATTCAAGGCATGACTCTCCAAACCGATCTATTAAAGTCGGTGATGGTCTTAAATTTGGGTACAGGCATCCTGAACCAAACTATTGAGGTGATTGGCCAATAAGGTCACTTAGAAGATAAAGCTAGTTGGGTCAACAAGCCTTTCTTAGAAAAATATGTCACTGGTCTTAGATCCTACTAGACACTAGGTAAATATTGTGCCTAAAACCAATATGAGAAATCTTGTCTGAGTATGATAGACTCGAATAAGATATGTGGTTATAAAACTATGGGAAAATGAGTTCATAGGCCATGCCTCGTGGTTTATGCATAGGGGGTGGCGGAACCTATTTATGATGAGTTGGACAAGGTTGTTAAGCCTAGACCCATCAAAGATATCCGTCACTAATTTTTATTAGCATATTCTCCCTCATTTGAGTCTAACCAAGATGAATAATTACAAAATTAACTATAACTAGCAAGTTTTGCTTAAAGTAAAAAAAAAAAATTAACTTAAAAATGATGAACCTAGCTAGGTCTCTAATTTTTAAACATAGACTTATTGGTTCCTACTAGAACAATGCAAAATAATAGCTAATTCATTTTGAGAAATTATCAAGCAAGTTTAATTCACCATACAAGATTATAAGCGAATCAATCTTGATAAGCCTATTGATTTGGATATACCTAAGTTTAGTTAAGTCTATTATGAATATTAAATGCTTGCATAATAAATGGCCCTAATGTTTTGGAAGTCAACCATATAAGCAAGTATTGTACTTGGTCCCTTTTACTTTTAGCTTTGAGTTACTTTGATCCATTTACTATTTTCTTGTCTCAATTTTATTTTTACAACTCTATTTTGTACTCCAATTTGCATTTGAAAGAGATCTTTAACACATATTTAAGCTTAAAAAATCAAATTAATATCTTTTTAACACAAATGCACTCTTGTATAAACACAAACACTTTAAAATCAAATACACATTTAATTTTTTATTTTATTAAAGTTATTATGTATAAATATAATCCTTTCATCAAATATAGTTGGTGATATTCTTGGACTATTGTTGATGAATAGATCAAATGATAAAAAACAAAAAAAAATGAGTTCGGCTGACATTAGGATAAAAAATAATAAAAATATCAAACTAAGATCAAATTAAAAGTATAAGAATTAAATATACTATTTACCCTCGATCCTAATCCTATTTGCATTTGTCATTCTCTATTTGATGGGAATTTTAGTTTGACATGTCAAAGTTACTCCCTGAAGTTCAATTAATTCATCCAGAATTAAGTTAATTGCTGATATCAATTGTAAAAATTACTTTTCTTATTCGAAAACTAGCTGCATGTATACAGTGCAAAAAAAACAGGAATAACTTTTCTTAGAAAGAAAAAGGTTAATTAATTGATTGTAAGTCTACTTAAAGAGATCCTCTTTCTTTTTTTTAATATTTAATCATGAATTCGAATGTTCAACCTCCGAAGCCAAATAGAGTGGATAGTCATGTGAAACACATCAAATCTCTTGGGAATTCCATTCACAACAAAATGCCTTTGCACCTGCTTCACTCTCCTTTGCATTCTCAAATATTGTCTTTGAGATATCCCCATTAATATGTCTTTGATTTTTGGAATGTCTTTCACCTGCACTTGTATAGAAAATGCCTTCCAATTAAGCACGTCACTGAATGGCGGTACATAACCATCTGAAATCAACACAGGAACACATTCTGCATATATAGCTTCCACAATCCTTGGGCTAGCCACTTCATACCCACTAGGGCATAAGCAAAACCTGCTGTTTTTTAACATGGAGTCATATGACATACCATTTCGAAGTTGGTCGTGGACTTGCACATCTTGGTCTTTATCTTTCCATTGCTCAAGAAGAAGACGCCTAATGTGCCCATGAAGACGGCCAGCGAAGAATGCAAGAATTGATCGCCGAGATGGGGAGGGACCACCGACAAGCCCTGTGATTTCTCCTGTTCTTAGATGGATTTCTGGAAATGAGGCATCCTTTTTAGGGTTGAATCCTTCAGAAGTATTTGCATTACATAAAACTCTGATGGAATTGTTAAACAGATGGGGGACGTAAGAAGAAGTACGTGGTCCCTGTAAACAAAAAGACAATTAATCGATGAAAAAGGCATGATATGCTTTACAGCTCAAAGAAAGTAGGAATATTCCAGTTTTGGCCTAAAAGAAAATGAAAAGAGTATTCGATGATCAATCATTCCCATAATATCTTATAAATCAAGCTAGTAACTTGGATTTTTACTGTAGCTTGTGGGGTGAGAAGGGTACTTGAAAGAAGAGATCGCTTACCCAGTCATGGCAAGAGAGAATGAAATGATCTGCACCAAGGCTTCGATTCCAAAAGGGATATTTATCAGCAATGACGTTGATGTAGTCTACAACAGTATTCCCAATGGCATCAATCTCATGGGATCCTGGCACGTATAGGTACTGAACCAACATGACCACACTAAATGGCAGAAAATAAACAAGAGCCTCGTCAGGGTCTGTAGTTGTAAATGATTTTCCCTTCTCCAATTCATGAATGAACCTCCCTTCTGAGGAATATATACTCTTGCATGGACCGTCATGAAACATGGGAGGATCACCTTCTTTGTATATGTATATTTTGAACAGCTTCTCCATCTCCAAGTAACTCCTACAACCAATTCAAAATATTGTCAGGCTTAGATTAATTAACAAGAAATTAAGAGAAGGAAGTCGGAAATGAATTCATTCATATTTATACCGATGAAAAGCATTCGCATTCCTATATATTGGACCTTTGGGCACATAGTCTGGATCCTCATAGATTGATGTTAAGTTCCGAACTCGAGCAGCTTCTCTTATGGAAGACCTGATTTTAGCCAAATTTGCTTCCATTTTCTCTAACTTGCTGTGTCTGATCTTAACAACTCCTCTGGCAACAGCACCTTCATCATTAGATTCTCTAAGACTCGACGTGGCTTGATCATCTGGATAAAGGGAATTTAAAGTGGAATTATTATAACTTACAACAGAGGCTTCAGATTGTGCAAAAGAAGCAAAGGTATAGGAGTTATCAAAGAAACCAACTCTCCATGTCAATGGAGAAGGCATGGAATATTTAGACCAAGAAGAGGTCTTAAGACAGCTTGTAAAAATGAATACTGGTATCACAATCAAAGGTAAAACAACTAACAAGACCAAAAAAGGAGAAGACCCCAGCGATAGTGATGATGATGAGAAAAGTGACTTGCTATTAGGATATCTCCTCATGATCTGATCTCTCATCAAAAACTTTTCAGTATGGCTTTCTTCTCAATTTCAACGCTACTTGTAGTAGTACATGGCTAGAATATTCATTACTTGACTTGTAGATGTAGTTATTCCTTGCTGCACATCAACACTATTCTATAACCATATATCTACTGAATCAGTATTGCTATCAACCAAAAGGGGCAGTTTCAGTGCGGCTATATATAGTAGCTTTTCAAAAGCACTTTGGCCATGGATTCGACCTTCAAGTTCACGTCTTCTTCTTAATTCGACCTGGCTTGCTCTACCTCCAAGTTTGGCCCTTGAACGATATACACAAGAAAGGATATCTCTTAATTAATTTCGAAATGTGATCAAACACCACAAGATTTTACGGACAGAGATTTATAGTTAGCAACCCGGAAATATATATTTTAAAGATTATCATTTTATCTTTTTATCTTTTCTGCTGCCTGATATATAATTGCATGCAGACCACATGGAAAGAACTTAACATGGCTTGAAACCAATTATAAAGTAAAACAATTTTGAGTTAAATATAATTGAGTTTCATTGATATATTGAATTCACTTGTTTTACTGGTGATGATATCCTAAAAAATCTTAAGGAACATAGAAATAAGAATAAGATAGCGTTTGTTTACGCTGCTGCGGCTGCGTTTTGCTTGAAACGCAGCTCCTGCATGTTTGGTTACCAAAAAAACAGGATTTATTGTTCATAGGCCCCGCCTTTTATTGCGTTTGCAACGCAGCAACGATCGAAGCAGCTTGGGGCTGCTTTTGTTGCAACTGTGTTACAACACAGTAAACAATGGCGCGCCTGCAGCAAAGGGATAATCAGCCCTTCCCCTTCCCAGTCCCCTTCCCCTTCTCCTTCTCCAAAGCAGCTTGGGGCAGCTTTTGTTGCAACTGTGTTACAACACAGTAACAATGGCGCGCCTTACAGCAGAGAAATAACCAGCCCTTCCCCTTCCCCTTCCCCTTCCCCTTCTTCTTCTTATTCTTTTTCTTCTTCTTCTGCACCATGTCTCCACTGTTCTGCAACGTGAACAGTGGAGACTCCACTGTTCACGTTGAAGAACAGTGGAGCG
>Ga0307510_10000896_pt1 | contig 31390 bp, 38 predicted proteins | sample 12_EM_MG_FD_207224 | JGI IMG/M metagenome (GOLD analysis project Ga0307510, IMG submission 207224) | Populus trichocarpa ectomycorrhiza microbial communities from riparian zone in the Pacific Northwest, United States - 12_EM | ecosystem: Host-associated > Plants > Roots > Unclassified | place... | reverse complement strand
AGCCGGGCTTTAAGACGTTTCGCAACCTGATCGCTTTTCATCCGTTGCCACATCGATCATCCTCATGTTCCCTGCTTTGATGTGCAGCGTTTTCCGATTTTTTCATCCCTGTGCGAGTACAGTAGTACGGTGCATCTACAATTCTAACAGCTTCTCTGGCTTGGAATCTTCTTTTTTTTTTCGGGACCCCGGGATATGCGCTAGTGGGCATTAGTTTACTTTGCCCATTCTAGCTTCCGGCCATCATGAAGTATCACTCTGGACCATTTAAGGCACGAAGTATAGCACTCGAGTAACATTTCAAACGAAATTCCACAGAAAAATAGGGCATCCCAAACCACCGCAGCCCGGCCCACAACGCCGGACCCCCCTAGCGGGCGCACCAGTACCTCTACCACGAGGCACCAAACCCCCCCCTCCCATATCCAACGCGCAAGTGACGCTCCTGGTAGACGTTAGCCTTGCGCTGGAAGAGCCTTTCATTGTGCCCCCTCCTCAATCCAAGAGGGGAAATTCTGGATTCTCAATTGTTCCGGTTCCCACGGCAAGGATGCCAATCTGGCGTTGTGATCTGACCCCAGGAAGTAGGCAACGTTTCCCCCAGTAGACTATGGGTTGCAAGATCGGAAGCCAGACTAAAATCCGGGGCCAGACTGTTCGGCGAGTGCCCGTGAGCTCTTTGGTAGTGATTTATTTGTCTTACAAGTTGTTCGGCTGTTGATTTTTCGTGGGTGCTCAGAGTTGTAAAGTCCCCTCGCCAACTTATGTGAATAACAACCTATGATATCCCATAGTCCGTCGGGTGGTGCGCCCAAGAAAACTTGTTAAGAAAATACCAAATACGGCCAAGAAAATCACGGGATCCGGGAAGTTATCCTTCCCTAACAGGAAATAAATTACTCAAGGTTTCCAACTGAGGCCTGCTCCACCGGTTTTCTTGGGGCGCATTGACGGACCAAGGGATAGAGGATCATACACCTTGATCAGTATTTTCTGAGTGTATTTTAACGCCTGAAGACTCCACTAGAGATTTTGTACTGGCGGAATGGGCCTTTTTTCTTCTGAGACGCTAACCGTCATGCTCTGCCGGCTCCGGGCAAGGACGGAGGAACATGTCAGTAATCTTTTCCGGCGACAATCTGTCAGTGCGGAGACATGGCCACTCAAGGTCTAGGAAATACGTTCTAAATGTCTGGGAGAAGTCATTCGCCGTGGCCCCCTTGGGATGTGGGATTCAAACCGATTATCCATACATACTGCTGATGAATCGAAATCGACATAAGGGTGTGCTTTGGCAGTCATGAGTTCCAGCCCCGTTTGGTACGCTCGCACACGGAGAACCGCCAGTCGTAATAATATTACACAAAAAAACAGGAGATCGACAGGTGTTTGGAGAGAGAGAAAAGAACCAACTAGGATACTATTCACAGAACACTCGCATCGAACCCTGGAAACCAATATGAAAGGAAACTTGAATGAATAAAAGGATGTACATTGTAAAACATGCTTTTACTAGTTGAAGGAAGTTATCTTCTCCATAGCTCGCGGTTGTCACCCCCTCTACTTCTGTTATTGTTTCCACCTGGACCTCCACGGCCACCCCTATAACCTCCGCTGCCACCCGCTCTACTACGGTCGTCACGACGATCGTTATTATGGTCATTGTACCTGTTCTCTCCACCTCCACCAGGACGGTATCTATCGTCCCGAGGTGATGAATTGTAGTTATGGCCGGGTCCATTGTAGGGGGGTTGGGGCTGTCCGCGCCCAAAGGCAGGGCTATGTGGGAAGGTAGGGGGAGGGGGAGGAGGAGGAGCTGAATATTGGCCACCGCGCCGGTACCCCGGTGCGACGTATGGGGGTGGATTTCGGTAGCCCCCCGGGGGCTGGTTATTCTGTCCACCCCATCCACCCCAACCTGAAAGGGCAGGAGGAGGTGGAGGAGGCTGCCAAGTCCCATTTCCGTACGAAGGTGTGTGGTTCTGTCCCGGGTAACCCTGGGAAGGGCCTCTGTTGGATTGATAAGAACCTTGGAAATCGCCGCCGCCACCACGACCACGGCCTCTTCCACTATTGCTGCGATAAAGTGGCGCGCCGCCATAGGATCGACCCGAGCCCTGAGCTTTGTTTTTGACCATCTCTAAGTCTGCACGGGAAAGAACTGGAGGATCGGGGTTGACTCCACGAAGCAGCACGGATTTGTGTACGTGAGCGTGTTTGGGGAGTTCGTAGAAGACGCAAAGTGACTTGTCACCCTCAATTTTGGGCTCACCATCCCCAGACAACGGAAAAGGTACAGTGCCGTGGGGAATAAACGAAGGATCCTTGATAACTTTCCCAGTAAGGCCTTGGCTCATGGAGGGGTCAAGTGAATATTCCTACACAAGTTAGTGAGCGCTTTAAATATTGTAAGTACTCGAATACAAGAGGAATGCGCTAGGACGTTGCAATTGCCTCTCCTAGTCAGGCGCGGTGTATTTTTCCTTTTTTTTGTCTTAGCTGAGAGCTGAGTTTGCGGTGATTTCTCTACCTCTATCCCAGTAGGGCAATTACAACAACCTGACGCATTGTTCCTGTATTGGAGTACTTACGGTATTGGGGGGGGGGGAGGGCATACATCAGAGATTTGCCTCTTGTGGTAGAGCTGCGTTGTGATGTCGTCGTACATGGGATTGCGGTCCGCGCAATATAGAAAATCGTGCCCCATCGCATTCCTCGCGATGTCCTCGGCACTCAGTTTGGGGTAAATTTTTGCCGCGGCGTCCAACAAACGCTTCTCATCGATAAATGGCAAAAGAGCTACACCTTGCCAGGCAAACTTCTTGCCATTTAAGTCAATAGGGAAAGACTCGGGATAGAAGTCAATGATCTCGGAATCCTCCTCGGTCATAAGCTTTTGGAATGGCTCCGGAAGAGCGTGTTTACTAGCGGCGGGTAGAACGCCCATAAGCTGCTCAAAGGGCTTGAAGGGCTTGCCCTTCTCAAATTTGATATCAAGCGCTCCGACGTCTTTGAAGTCTTGAGCGAACGGCGCATAGTGATATGGGTAATACCAGGTCCAACTAGGACATCCCTGGAAATAATAGAGTAATACCCAGCATAGACCTTCAACATAGCTCGCAGCAACCTTATTTCGGAATTCAATGTCTTCTGGTGAGACATGAAACTTTTGTTCGTAGTATCGTTCACGGTATCCAGACTCCCAAAGACGAACCGGATCACGGTCAGGATCCTCGGCCTCAGACTCAGAACCAGGGGTCTTGGGAGTCTCGTCCCCCTCAATAATATCGGCTTTTCTCTTAAGGGGTATGGCGGAAGCAGCTGTGGAAAGTCTATCTAGAGTAGGAGATGCATCCGTCTTAGAACCGTTACCCACTGATTCCACAGCGGTGCTGGATGAGCCAGTCAACAGTTGAGCCTTTAACGCCTGAGCTGCGCTCTTGTTCTGAAGATTAGCCTTCCGAATGCCTTCTCTATTCATCACCATGTCGTAGTTCATTTTCTTCGTATCCTTTGAAACATCACCAGGCTTGAATAGTGGGATCATGGGAGGAGGGGCAGAATTGGGAACGCCTCTCCCTCTCCCTCTTCCGGCGGGAGCAATAGAAGGCGAATCTAACCCTCCGCTAGCAAAATGGTCGCCGCGACTTCCACTAGCGGCTCTAGCCTCCTCCTCTAACTTCCTCCTCTTGTTGTTCTGTTCCCTTCTGTCATCGACTCTCTTCCGGTTCCTGAAGATTTGATCTTCTTGCTTTGCCAACCCATCAAGGATGTATTGAACCCTTTTTAGATCTACAGTTCCATCTTTGGTAACGTAACCTTCCATAAGAGGGATATTGTCTTTCCAAACAGCAATCAAAGTGTCGATTCCGTTCTCTCTGATTTCCAAACTTGGTAAATGGGGCAAAAAGTCGTTTCCGACGAAAAAGCACATAAAAACCCAATCATCAAGAGCTCTCTCTAACTCAAACTTGAATGGTTGGCCCGAGACCTGAAGTTCTACCTCCAAGTATTCACGAAGTATTGAGACATGTAACCAGACAAAGGGCTTCAATGGCGAAGCATTATCTTTTTCATCAAACTCGCCTTGTTTCTCCTTGGCCTTTCCTGTACATTCCTCAGCACGATGACCTTTCTGTCCACATATCTTGCAAGTCTTTGCCCTAGCTTCCTTCGCAAAGACGTCTTCACGGAGGACTCTAAAATGCGGTTCGTGAGTTCCGAGCCCCAACATGATTAGATCGGCGTCGAGGCCATATATGACATGGCGAGTATTTGGGTCGTATTCAGAGGAGATTCGCTGGGACCTGATGAATTCCATGATCTTGTGCTCTCCCTCCCCGGGAACGGTGGAATCTGAGATAACAATTTTTAACTAGAAAGGTGTTAGCACATAATCAATCCGCAATGTCGGGTTGACTTGATAAGAGAAATCTGTCTTGGGGCGTCCAAGTTTCCCCTTTAAGAAACATGTTGTCTTGTTTCGCTGGTACTCGCAAGGGGGGGCATCAAAAACCGGAAAACGTAACCCTTAGACCAATTGCACCTGTGGTGAGTTTGGCCCCTTCAGTGAGATCGGTCCGCAACCACCAATCAGCATATCGCAACTGGGCTTATTAAGGCAAATCTCGCTGAGGGGGCCAATCTCGCCACAGGTGCAATAGGTCTATCTGGGGTCAGCAGAAATGGTTTTTTTCTGGCTTTTAATGACCCGCCCGAGTATTTTATTATTTTTCTCCCGCACCCACCAGAATAGGAAACTCGGCCGTCCCAAGATGGATTTCTCTTATCCGAGTTAATATGGTAGTCCAGGTGACTTACTTTAGCCCAGGCAGGGTCATCGTTGAGTTTTTTTGCGATCCAGTACTTGAGCGATGCTGCAAGAATATCCATAAAAGGAGTGCCAGGGGTAATGGCATTACTATCCCAAACCTTTTTATTCTTGAGAACATCGTCAAAACTGCTCCCTTGTCGCTTCTCCATCTCCTCAATTAATTGAGCAGTCTCATCTTCTTTTTCCTTGGCTTCCTGCGCCGATCTAAAGCGGCGAGAGCGCTGCTGATTCATTTTCGCACGAGGCGCAACACCATCTGTGGAGCATTAGTATCCGCGATAAAATGGTCTGACTGGAGCGACAGATAGAAGCAAGGTTGCAAAGCTCACTGCTCCCATGTAAGCGATCAGCGAAAACATACCGACAGCAATCATGAGAAGCTTGCGAGGCCTCACCATGTTTACAACACGCTCAGTATAGGCGAATACAGCCAACATCATCGCCTCTTCTGTTTCCGGTGGCTCGCCTTCCTCGGGATGAGAACATGGATGTACGATACCATTCATGTCAAGGTAAAGATTGTCCGCCTTCAGCGTGTGGGGATAAGCAGGGTAAGAGTTAGTACTTATTTAACAAACCGATCAATAATGATGTCTGTCCTTACCTCGCCATTCGGATTCGGCTGAGTTGTGTCCACTGCCCGGACTACTCCGTCGATCTCTTGAGGTTGCTCCTCAATCACAGGGCTAACAATTTTAGGATACTTGTTTGTAAGCCACCTGAACAGGGCCGGAACACCCATGATTGCTGACGAGCTTTGCGATGCGAATGTGTTGAGAACAAAAAATGGAAGGGGAGGTGGTGATAGAGGTGATACTATGTGAGAGGCGACTCTCCTTGTTGAGGGCCGAGATTAGAAACTTTGCGAAAAGGCTCTGGGTGTGCGGCAAATGCGGTTGTGGACAAACCAGATTGCTGGGGTTTGGCCCTGTATGCGATGTCGCAAAGTCCCTATTGCGAGCGACCGAGGGGAGAGAACGCGGTGTCGGGTTACCGTAGTTGCCTTTGTGCAAGAATAACAGCTACGATAGAGTTTCGCCCTGGAAGAAAAAACACGATGTAAAAATAAGAAAATAAGAATTGGGGCGAAAGCTGCAGCCCGTGTCGGTAAGCCCGCAAGACGAACGTGGATGATGGATTGTCTTGGCGCTGAGCGTGTGGAAGTGCTGGTTTCGGGGGTGTCGGGCACTTGATAATTATCGAGACCCTAAAAGGGTAGCTATATTGCTTAGTAAGCTATCCATGTGATAACCCGAGCGATCCTCCTTTGATTTCATTGCGCTACCGTAAAAGCTCGAATACCGTAATTGAACCATGTGCTACTGTATGAAGTCCAGAATTTCCTTCTCTGGAACGGGGGCAAAAAACACAGCAAAAACACAGCCCCTTTCCCCCTTCCGAGACGGAAAAAAATTAAAATTTCTTGACCTTACTGAGAGAGGAACGTCCAACGTCATAGCGCACGGTTCAATTGTTCAAGTTTCTACGGTATTTGGGACGTTATATTGGAGAAACGTCTACAAACGCTTTTCCAGACTCTGCGGAAATCCAAACTCCTTTTGTAGTCCCGTGAGTTGTGTATAATATGCTCTCTCCCCTCATACACCCATACACCCACCGACTCGCGAACCTTCTTAAAAGCTGTGAGAATCGGCATCAAACGAAGGGTGATTATAAGGCTTTTGCCAGGAAAGCTTTCCATCCAAGCAAAAAATTAGTCCTTGCGAGAATTGGGAGGGTTAGAACAGTTCTATGGTGAAAAATCATTTGCTTGCCCCACCCGCCTTCTTAGGCTTTTTTGCAACCTGCTTGGTGGTGTTCCCTTGTTCTTTATCATACCTGTTGTGGAGATGGTTCGAAACCCGGACGGTTCGCCCTGAACACCCCACCCCCGAGTTTTGTTTGGTATATGCCTCAGCCCCTCAGGATTACGGACCTTTACCCCTGAAAATACTGGCAAGTCAAATGCAGTCGAATTCTATCAGCTTACTGTGCGCCGGATGATAGCAAGCAAGAGGGAGGGCAAAGCAGGGACCCAGGGGAATGGGCGGCGATGCGCAGAATACCGGCACTCCCTCCCACCTGCACCCTCCCAACGGTTTATTTTTGGTCTATATGATTCCTTCTTCATAAGAGCCTGTGGGTGGCGCTGTGACCATTCTGAAGGCTAACGGTTTGAAATGTTTAGCGATCTGGCGGGGTTAGAACCTGAAAAGTGCCATGATGATCATTTCCAGTCTACAGTCGCTGCATAATATATCGATCAATTGTGGTGTCTCTAGTTAAATTAAAATACTCTAGGTAACAGCTCCTTTGACAGGGCTCTATATTGAACATATCGGTATGATGCCAGAATATGAGGTTCACCCAGGCCTTCCCTCCGGAAACCATCCAAACTTTAAAGATCCGAGCATTTCTTAGATATAAAAAATAAAAACGCCCCCATATTATACATGGTTCTACTCTTCTCCTACATCCTTTGAGCTCTTGTCGTTTTCTCGTACTGTTCTATAAGGATACTCGCTAGCAAACAGGGTATACTCTGCCTGGCCATCCAGAAACTACACTGATTCTTGATCTCTCGATGAAACATGCTGTCTGGCCCACCAGCAACCTTCATGGTTCCTGTTAACGAGTGCTAATTAGTACGCAAACTTATAAAATATGCAACACAGCAACCCACCCTTCTCCCCATCAAATTCAATGCTCTGATCTTCGTTGCCTGCAAACATGTGGGTCACCCGAACCCTTCCATTCGGCAGAAAGTCAAGCTTATACCCCAGAAGCGAATAGACTGCCTCACGGAATTCCAAGGACTTGGCGGTCCAAATCTCCTTCAGACGGGTCATCCGTTTTTCCTTCTCGCTGATAACCTTCTCCATGGCCTCCATCTCACCCCGGAGATTGTTTAGAGTATGGATTGGGACAACCTTGCCAATCTGATCCGTTCGCTCCTCCACTTGCGCGAGGAGGGCGGTGTTCTCTTTTCTGAGAGAGTCGAGAGTAGCAATTTTGATTGCCTCTTCCCGGCTAGTGGGATTGTCCTTTAGTTGTAAAATCCGTGTAGATGTCTTTTCCAGTGACTCGAGCCGAATATGGAGTGATTCGATTTCCTTCTTTGATAAGAGGATGGTATTTTGGAGTTGGATTATCTCTAAAAATGGGCTCATGAGTATATTGTTAACACTTAACGCCAATCTGATGCTTACCATCTTGCAGATGTCGGTTCTTTCGAATCAATTCCCCATTTCTTTCGTTCTCTACTCCCTCTTCCTCCCTTTGTCGCTTCCTACCCATCATCTCCCCTGTGTCTGCCCCCTCCCTTTTCGCTAGCTCTGCTATTAATACATCATTCTCCTTCTTATACTTCTCCAACATCTGCTCAAGCTCCTCAATTCGCTTGGTCTTCTGCTCGTCGTAATTTCCTTGCATATACATGGTTTCCTCGGTTGAAAAAGATTGTAACTGTTCTCGCAGGAATTGCGCTTCTTTCAACGCAAGCGCGCGCTGCCTTTCTAAGCGGGCTCTTGTCTTGACATCTCTAGAAGCAGTCTCACCCATCTTTTCCAGCTCTTCTCTCAAGCCACGAATATTTCTCTCAAGCTCTTCGATAAGAGTTTCCTTTTCTGCTAGCTCAGGATTAGTACGACCGGCCTGCTCCAACAGGCTAGCTTTCTCTAAGCGTTCCTGTATGAGAGCTCGGGCAAGGCTCTCTGGGGAGTCGAACTCGAGCCCTTCACTTTCAAAGAAGCTGCCCCACGAGTTCTTCTCATCTTGGAGGATTGAGACACGGAGCTGGGTTTCGGCAAGCTCTTGTCTAACTTCATCCAGCAGTCTGACTTTAACTTCCAAAGACTGTTTTTCTTCCTCCAATATATCGATTGACTTGTTGTAATCTCGCAGTTGCTTGACTTCCGATGAAAGTTTTCTATTGGTACTCTCCAACGTTCTGATATGTGCGACTTGTTCTGCGACATAGTCAGCCTCGATGTCCATGCCCGTAAAACCAATAGGTAGCACATACCAGAAAGCTCTTTCTTAAGAATTTTTAATGTTTCTATGTCACCTGTTTGTGCCTTCACCCTTAGGAGCTCTGTCTCTAGGTTACTTATTTTAGTCTCGTTTGTAGCAAGCTTTGTTTCGGTTTCCTGCAAACCATCACTCTTGGTCTCGAGGTCCTTTTTGAGTTCACTGTTGATTCTCTCGAGAGACTCGTTCCTAGTCTTAAGCTCCTCTACCTGGCGACGATGTTGTCGGTCCTGAGATTGTATGTCACCTTCTTTATCGCTAACCTGCTCCTTCAGATCCGTGTTCTCTGATCTTAACCGTCGGATCTGGCGCTCTAGATCTTGCTGCAAACCAAACTTAGCACATACGTGTCAAATATCCCTTGGGCCGTTAAGTGTCACCAACCTTTTGGTTTATCGCTTGATCCTTCGCCTTCTCCAATTTCTCCGATAGATCCTTTTGTCTGTTGAATAGGTAGGTCTTGTCGCTCTCCACCGACTAGGACTTTGAGTTAGTATAAAATAGGGATAGACGGGCCCGGAAGACTTACATCTGCTCGTTTCGCCTGCTCCTCGCACTTGGCTTCTAGGGTTCTAAGTTCCTTCTCATGCCGGATTCTCTCGAGCTCCCGCTCATCTTGCAATGTTGATAATTCGTATCGCACCGTGTTTAGTTCCGATCTTAGGCCTTCGGTTGAGTGATCTAGACATCAGGGTCAGTAAACGCCTCGATTGGGGGCGTGTGTGATTGTGAGGATTACCGGCCTTCATCCCCACCGGGAGTACTCGCTGCCGTGGTGGGGCAGCTGGGGATGGCGCTTGCACAAGAAAATCGTAACTAGGTTGGACCGAAGAAGTAGACTGGAATATGAGTTAGTTATTTTGCGCACAGCTATAACTGATGTTCCGGCGGCGGAACATACTGCAAGACGCTGATTTCCAAATAGGGTCCGGTTAGGAGCAGAATCTCGGGGTTGGGGGGAACCGTAAAGAGGATTTCCTGGAATATTGGAGCTCCTTCCGTGCGGGTTCTGGGTAAAAGGGGAGGAGTCCATGGTGAATGTTGTTTCGTTGGAGTGCGGTGGACGCGCTCCCAACTCAATTGTTTGTGAGTTTGTCTGTTTCTCGAATCTCTAAATTCAAGGCGCCAGAAGATCTCAACTCTGGAAGGTCATGTGATGAGGCTCAATATTAGGCCAAGCCATACCATCAATGACATTCGCAACGCGGTAAGGTAGGGCAACACCTGCCGTTGACTGTGCGCGCGATGATTTTCCTTCTGCTCGCACTGTCATGTTGACCTTCGCCATCATCTTTAAACTAAAGTTGGCCCAACACCTCTTCCTAAACCTTCCCTCTCAGCCATTGATAATATATATACTCTTTTGGCCACAGCACGACTGAGGGAACATTTCCTCACCCTCAAACACCATTATGGTGTCCTCAATCTCCAGATCGATTCCCTCGTCCGCGCCCCCGAGGCTCCCACCCCCTCACTATCAGACATTCTTGACCCCTATTCTCCACCGACGATTTGCTAGAGCATGCCTAGTTGGGTTCGCCGCCTGTTATCTTGAAGCTTTTGTAATAAGCAACAAGTCGAGCTGTTTGTCTCCCCCGTTATTGTTGTCGCGTTGTTCCAGCCAGAGGCTAACGATAGTGTTTGACGGTAGTTTTCTGGGCGATTTTTCCATTAGGATGGACCGGATTCAAGGCGATCATAATCTTCTTCCTATCCGTATTTCCCATACTCATTCTTCGCATCTCGCAGCTTCATGGTACGACTCCCAGCTTTTTCTTGGCCGGTTCGATGATTCTTTCGGCATGGCGGTACTGACCTCTGGAAATAGTGGGCGCAAGAACACATGCAACTGTGTTTCATGCAATGAAGACATACATTGGATCTTTCTCGACCTATTCAACTCTCCTTACACATTCGTTTGCTTCTCTGGTGTTTGCCTTTCTCTATTTGTGGTCCAGTTCGAGGGAAGATCGCCTTGGCTTCATCATCGAGGGAAAGTATGTAACCAGAAAAATAGCACATTATTGCTGCCATTTGCTAATCTCCCTTCCAGAAGCTACGAGCGTCCGCGGTTAAATGAGCGATTCTTATACTTGGTCTTTTTCGCCTGCTATACTGGGTTTATCCAAGCAGCGCTCCATCTGTACGAAGATCGGGGGAGGCTCCAATTGCCACATCTCTATGTATGGCCTAATGAGGTTGAGCGCACCTCCATCTTGGATGCTAAATCGTCGCAGTTATCTCCTAAGGCGGCCTTCAAGAAGAAATTTCCTGAAGTTCCCTCTGGCGCCTTGCACATGGCGCTCGTATCCTCTTGTACAGCCCCATTTGCCTACATGCCTTTTCGCGGAGTTATATGGCATTACACACTGGCCACCGCCAAAACCTTTTACTGGTAACACCACTGCCGGGGGGTAAGGGAGTTTCGCATATTAATCTGTGGTTATCCTCTAGGCTTAATCGATCCAGTACCCTTCCTTCGTTCCCTGTCGGTGCTGGGATGTTTATTAGATCACTATGGCTCTCATTTCTCATTGGGGTCATGTGGCAAATTTCCAACATAGCATTCGACGTTTATTTCACCCAGAAGCCGCTCTCGGCGGATGGTAAGACTATCAGTGAAAAGTCTCCTGACCCCAATGGGACCCTAGTTAGTGGTCTAAAGGCTTCGCCAGCGCCATTGACACAGGTTTGTTTTTGTATCACTAGACTGATAAATGTTTGCTAAAAGTTTCTGTAGATGCTGGCCTTCTGGGAATTGGCTTACCTTGCACAGAATTCGGCAGCGCGTAGGAAGGCGATATACCTTGATGTCACCCACAAGCCAGCCAAAATATTTGAGCAAATTTTGGATCAATCTCTATCCATCCTCGGGGATATCGATTTAAAACTCGCAGGAGTTGGAAAGCCTCCGGCGCCTACCGCAGTGATCTGTAAGTCTATTTGCCACCTTTTTCCTAAAATGGATCTAATTGTGATGATTTCAGTAGCGACACCTAGTAGTACCGCAGTGTCAATCATTCCGTCCCCCCCTCCGATTCCTATGAGTCAAACCAGCCCCTTGTTGACGTCCCCGGCCTCTTCGACACGCAAATTTCTAGAGGGTGTCCAATCAAAAGATGGATCAACGCCCACCCTCCAACATGTAATTCAGAAGCTTCCCTATCAGCCACCATCGATTGCAGAAGTAGAAGCCACTGCCACTAAAAGCTTTAAAGCGAGAATGGCGCCGTTTCTCTCCTCTCCTTGGGGCGGTATGTTTAGACAGAGTATACACGCTACAACCTCACAACTTATTCCAAATGTGGGATTGCAGGTTAATGCTGTACAAGGTACTTGTTTCATGCCTTGATCCTCAGGAGCGTCTAAGCTAACTCATATTCAGCGCTTTCCCGCCTGGTAACCTCGGCTCTCAAAGAAGATGAATATGGCATTGTTCAAAACCATGTCCCTACACTCCTCGTTTCCTTCATTTCAACGATGAATGCGCTTGAGAAGTATCTTGCTTCTCCACCAATTAGTTGGACAGACGTGGAATCTATCCAAAAGCAAGAGAAGGGCCAACTACATTTAGCGGAACCGCAGCTGCTACTTTCCACCATCAAAGAAGGTTTTAAGGATATTGCCACAGCATACGCGCCGTATGTCGATGGCATGAAAATCCCGTCCTCCACTAAGAAAATCGTTTTGGAAGCTCGAGAAAGAGGCTTACCTTAATGGGGTGTGAGCAAGCTGTTACCGGAGAGAATAATGATACATATAATTGTCCTTTGTCTTGTTTTTTGTTTTTTTGCTTTTGTAGTTTCACCGGAAAATTGGACGCATGCAAGGGAGTTAGGACTTTTATGTTTATAGCAAGATACTTGGTCGAAGTTTGTAACTGTACTCGTGCGAGTTTCTGCTATTCGAAAATTACGTGATCAATTTTTGCAGTTCCAGGGCTCAGTTCTCACTCATAATAAAAATATCTAGTGTATTCTGTTTTTTTTGTTTTGTTTTTTTAAAAAAACTCCTATGAAATTCGTCCGTATCCGTTCTATCCTACCCCTTAAGGAATTTGCTTGGTTGAGAGGATATCCCGTTGGTCCAGTGGCCATCCCAGCCACCCAGTAAAGAGAAACATTCAGGGCATCATGACGGTCGATGGCCTGTCAAGGTATCATAAATGAACTTTCATTTCCATCAGCCCAGATATCATCCCACCACCAGCAGTATTTTCCTATCTTAATGCACTCTTCCGAGCCCAGTGCCGGCAGTTCTCTGAAAGTTAGCGATCTCAACTAACTTCCCACAACTGCTCAACGACATACAAAAGCATTTAGCCAATAGCTACTGCTGAGTTATGCCTACTACAAGCGACGCATAGGAAGAGCCAAGGGGCAGTCAAAAGAGCTAAAAGCCCTTGGGGGAATCTGTTGCAACGAGCCGGGAGTTTTCAGGGTCTATGGTGCTTAAATTTCTTAAATAAAGATAGATCGGTACTGTACCGTTAGTGACTTGCGGGAGCCAACCGTCCATCGAGAGTGTTGATAGACGAGAAGCCGTGCAGTATCATGTAAGGTATGATGTTGTAGTTTAGCGATTAGGGCGCCTACCTTCCAAATGCTATGCTCAGAGGAGAAGCGGGGCTGGAACAGAGGCGCAATCGCAAGAAAAAAGCCCAAGTCATGCCACCGAGTCATATCTCATGATGCAAAACTCCCCCGGTGGCCTCGCTGAGGGTGCAGCATGGCCCCTGAGCGAGAAATCTCCAATGGAGGCCAAGTGTATACCTCCTATTCAAGGGGATCGATAGGCAAGATTTAGAGCGGAGCTGCTTAATCTAGCATAGGATGGCAAATGGTTTTGAAACCTGAACCAGGGCTCCCTGAGGAGAAAAGTTGTGAGTTTTTGGGATTAAAGCTCGACCTGAGCTTTGACGACAAAAGCTAGATACTCTTAGGAAGGTATTTCACCAATACTGTCAATAAAGTTGAACTCTGGCGTAAGAATTTTGACTCTCGAGTTTGCTGATTCGCTCTTAGTTGATGAGTTGCTGGCCGTTCTTGGATTACGGGAGTGCTTGAGGAGTGGCTTGGGCATGATGTTAGCAGGTCTCGTATGGTATGTTTTTGCCTAACGTTTAGCAAACAACTAAAATGTGTTGCAGTGTGCTAGTCTAGTGTCTCCTTTGTTGTTTAGCTCCTCTTTATTTCTATAAACCGGTCCAGCGCCCTCTCCCTTGCTGCTAATAGTTCGAGTGGCCTAGGAATGCGCAGGTAGGAAGCCTATGATAGCTGTGTTTGTCGTCGCATCTCTGGATAAGTGAATTAATTGGACATCCCACTGCTAAGATCTGAATTGTTCCGCCAAATGCGTTGACTCTCTTTATTCGTTTCTCATCTGTCCATACTTTCCTGCCTTATGGGTGAGCTAGCCGGGCTGCCCAAAAACCCAGAATTTTAGGAAAGTTTAATAATGGTCTACCATTGATTATAGCCTCGTTCGAGGTGTTACGCCCGACCTTCAAGTATCATACTCGAGTAGAAGCGTCGCGAGGGTCATTGCCCCATTTGTACCTCTCATCCCTTTTCACGCGCTTTCACGTGCGTGAATATTGCGAGTGACGGGCAGTGTTGGACCAGAGATTGGCTTGGACCTAACTCCCCTTTCCCATTTTCTGGTTAGATATCATACTTTAATATTATTATTGTCCGAAGGAGAACCGTGTGCTCGGAAATAGCCCCAGTACGAACTGTTTGTATCGAAAACCCAGTGCGATTATCGAATTTATGGTTCTCGATAGAGAGAAGCTCATTCCTTTCCTTTGGATCACATTCCCCCGAATCACAAAGACCAGCGCCTCACTCCCAAATCCGATCGCCACCTCCTAGAGGATCGTCAAAATTCTCGTTAATCTTGCCTCAACTAGCTAATTGGATAAATATGCAGTACGAGCACTCTCGAGACTGAGGGATACCGCACAGAGCTATTTTCATTTTTTCATTTTTTTCGTTCACCCTACCGGCGCTGCCACCATATATTCGCAACAGAAGATGTCCGTGCTGCCCCCCTTGCGATGACGATGCTGGAAGCGATCACCGGCCGCCCTATCGATTCCCCGCTTAACTGGGGTTCGAAGATGCCAGCGGAGTGAGTTCTTAAGTAATACATACAGTAAGGCACAGACGAATCTTGGACGCTCCTGTTCTATGAAGGACTCGCTCGATGACCGACATCGATTCCCACCCTCCGGGGTCTGCATGAGTGATAGATACCCCATGAGCTACAGCTCTCCGGCTGACCCATACGCATCAGCAAAGGTCCACCAAGGCCAAAAAGCTTCGCCGGTCCGTTCATTCATCCATCCATTAATACCGCTTTCCATCCTCTCCGCGCCGGCGACCACTTCCCGCGTTCATACGGCAGAAAACAAAACTTGGAAGAGTAATGGCGCGAAGGATCACATGCATGACTTCGGATTTGCGTTCCGAAGTGCCCCCTATTGGTTGATGATTCTCCCTTCTTTTGCTTTCTTTCCTCAGCCCTTCCAAGTTTTTTTTTGGGTTTGCAGTAGTTGTGGTTTTTGCGCGCCAAGGGGATTATCGGACATGCATCGGGCGGGGTGAAGTGCTGTGCGCGGTGCTGGTGCCACCGGCTGCCTAGGATAACCCGCTTGTTCCAGTGGTAAGTTATCGGTAGACTTACTGAACCGGTGGATGGGATTTGGTGGGTGAATGAATGGACTTGACTAACTGATTGATTAATTTGCGAGTCGGGCGCACGAGCCTGAAGCAGGGCTTTTGGGTTTATGGATTTGGTTTCTTGCAGGGGGTTTTTTTTCCCTTTGTGCTGGCGGAAGGTGGGATAGTGGATAGTGGGTAGAGGTAGATGCCGGTAGATAGATAGATGGGTGGGTAGGTACTCAAGTTAGGTAACACAATGCACAGAATGTGCTCGTGGGTTTCATGTATGAAATCTAACGTTCGCCGAGAGTAAATCATCACTCTTCCATGCTTTTCCAACTTTTGCTACTGAAGAGGGCTCCAGCCGAATGGGCTCCTCAGCAGCACACGGCCGCGCTTGGGCAACATTCCTTCCCCCTCGAGCCCCAACCAACCAATCAGTCAATACCACACACACCACCCCAACCCCGATCCTCCAAAACCCCACAAAAAAAAAAGAAGTTAGATCATGATCTCCCTCCTACTTCCAATTCCCCCTTCCTTTCCTTTTTTTTCTTTTCGTCCTAAACCATTCAATAGCCATAAAGCCTCTCCTTCCATGCACCCCATCCCAATCTAACAATCCACCTCCCGTCAACCGATTTATCAGTCAATCAATCAATCGGCCCAGCCAAAGTTCCCGAAAATCCCCCCCACCTCCACCACCACGCACAACCTAAGTCCAGCGGAGTGTAGTGCAATTCCGCGATGAGACCTTGACCCGATCGCGAGTGCGCAGCCATGACCCATCACGCGACCACAACCGCATGGCACATGCAAACGCACACTGCAACGTCCCCGATAATCGATGATGGATCGGACATCAACCTTTCCATCCATCCACCATATCCGGGCCCATGGGTGCATCGTAATTGGTTCTATTCCTTGAATAAAAGGGTGTGTCTTGGCTGGCTGGTTGGCTGGAGGAAGGGGAGGAAGGGAGGGAGCGAGATAAAACAGATCGGAGATGAGATACCTATGCCTTGCCAATTGGACTAACTTACGGTACTGTAGTTTGCTCGTTGCTGGCCTGTGGGGTTTTCTTGTTTGGTACCAGGGGCGGTTAATGACCGTAAAGTGTAGCTTTCCTCGAGCACAGTACGGGACACAGAGACCGGGTGAGAATTTGCATTCGCGAATTAGAGATGATGGAGATGGCCCTTTGGGAGGGCATTATTTTTTTTAATATTTTTTTTTACCTTGCTCATATTTTCATACTTTTTAATCGCGCTCTTTTTAACTAGTCCTTCTTTGTTTTGGCATAATTAGGACACCACCTTCGGATAAATGGTGTTTTGCTGCCGTACCACTACCTTTTTTTTTTTCATATAAAGGCGGTGAGAATAGCTTTCCAGCACGCTTTGGGTTTTCGCGATTTCGATGGGGGGAATATAGTTAAGGTAGAGCATTGGGCGCGATTTTGGGCGTTTAAATGCTGTTTGTGCTCGCTTGGTTGCGTATTGGTGGTTTTTGACGGTGATAGCATTGTTGGATAGTACGGTGTCGTTTTTGGGCTATTTGAAGTGGCTTATTACTGCTCAGGATCACCGATTATCACTATGCGCTATGGATTGGAAGGCTTTGAGGGTCACTGCCAACTATTGTAGTGTTCGGATGCCGTGTATGTAGAAAAATTAAACAAATTTACAAGATCTCAACTCGGTCAAATTTTTTAATGGCTGGAACCGCCCTCTTCCCGCCCCCTCCAGCGCCGGCTTCGGGGTTAACCACTTCGCCAGCCTCTTCAAAGACCTCCCGAACACACCCCTCCAAACTAGCCAGCACCTCCTCCATTAAAGTTTGCAATGCGATGGCCCTCTCCCTCATCCTTCTGCGGACAAGCCCTTCTAGTAACTTTTTGGTCTCATCTCTTACTGAGTCAAGCTTTTCAACCATACGGCCGATCGAGCTAACGAGATACTCTTCCTCATAAACACTACCCTTCTTACCACGAGCCCGCTTGCGCTCTTCGCGTCGGCGGTTCTTAAAAGTGCGGCGAGTAGTTCCTGTCATAGCGGTTTGTGCGCCGCCAGAAGTGTACCTTGTAAAGAGGGATGCAGATGTCGATGCATTAGTTGGAGCTAAAGAGACATTATCCGGAGCGCCTTCTTCTGCTACGCCGTCAAAGTAGGCCACTGAAGATACAGTCAGTTTAATATCTCGAAGATAGGTAAAGGGGACACCTGCAAGGATTTTCTTCTTTCTTTGTACGTAGCTCGAGTATACGATCTAGTTGTGCCTTCAGCTGTCTCTTGCATTCTGCTATCAACTCGGAGGTTTGTGCAAAGCCTTCTGCCAAGCCAGCATCTACCACAGTGACTAGAAGCTCCGGTTTGCCGTGTTTGCTGATCTGCTATCTTATTAGTTGACACAAGAATATGGATAAGGGTATCACCAACTAGTCTCATTGCCTCGCTAAAATAGCAGCCCTTGCAAAGAACTTTGGCGGCCTCCTCCAAGTCACTACGGTGATCCATGTGGATCGTAGCAGTACTTTGGTAGTCCTTCGATTCATAAAGGGCTTCGGCGAGAGATAAACTAAGTTCTTCAAGATCTTCTGCCGAGTATGGCACTTGAGCGGCGGTGAAGAGAGCTTCTTGCCATAGCCCAGCACGACGGTAGCATTGGGTCGCCTGTGAGTGGTCTCCAAGAGATTCGTACGCTATTTTAAACATAAGCTATCACTCGTGCGCTCTAGGTCCTGCCACAGCCTACCTAATCCTGCGTCCGGATATCTCGAGACCCCTTCGAGGAAAATCGCGTACAAACCCATGATCACCTGTCCCGGTCAGTGGCGCCAAATACTCTGAAACAATAGGAAAACGTGCCTGTAACTTGTCGGGGCTGTATTTGTACAATCCTAGAGCCATCGAGTAAAGTTCATGTTTCACAACATAGTTTTTCATTTCCTCAAATGCATCGTCACCAAGCTCGTGCAAATAAGCACAGGCTTTCGCGGGCCTACTAAGATGATCGTCAATTGTGAATTTGCGTCGTGTGGGTTCCATCTCTTGAAGCTTCTGTAAGAATGGCAGATATTCTCGGGGGTCCTGTGGCGAAATTAGCGCCGTACCCGAAGGGACCTTGTTCAACACCTACCTTTTGGGATTGCTGGGCCACCATGAGTGTGAGCTCAAGATCGTAGAGCCCTAGAGCATTGTCGTAGAGTTTATTCACATCGGATAGGAAGCAAACATGCTGGATCGCCTCTTCGGCAAGCACAAGGTCTTTCTCTTTAGAGCTTTTAGCACACCTGAGAAATACGCCCTCTGGTACCAACATACCTCGGAGATCTCCAATCAATAGTAGCCCCGCATCGTAATCTGGCGGTGTTTTACAAACATAGGCGGTGATGATGTTCTGAAGGTTGCTTGAAAGCCGCTTTGGTAGTAGAACGTTAAGGAAAGCATCACATATTGTGTTTACTTTCGGTTTGGAGCTATTGATAGTGCCAGTCTGATTAAATGGCTCTGGAGCCTTAGCCGATTGTAGGGTCTCTCGGTACATCGTCTTTGAAACATCTTCTTCCCTGTTATCCATTGTTAGCAGAGGACCAGCATTACCATCCTGCATCGGCCAATTATGGGAAGCTTGCCTTAATTGGGACAAAAACAAATCAATGTATTCAATTTTCTTAACCTGGTCTATAAACAACTCAACCTGCTCAATAAACTGCCTGGGTGCATGATCATGTATGATATTGAGATCTACGCGATGATTTCTGCACGCCAAAAATGCTAGAAGATAGTCCTTAGCCTCAATACTCCTCCTAACTCCCGCTAGCACTAAAACACGAGGGTATATTGTTTCCAGGTTCCCTCGTGGCATCTGTAAAGTTAATGCAAATTTAGTTGGCATCACCTGTACCAGTCGAGCGCCTCTCTCGATGCTTCTGCAGCGCTCATCACCACTTGGATCATCTCCTGGTATATCCAAGTCTAGTTACTTTTGTTAGCTTAGAACATCATAATCGGTGGTTGATATACCTTGATAATTATCGTACAAGTGCACAAATTTGACAAAGTGCCGTGTTGTCGTAAATATCAGATGAGCTGGGGTAATTGCAAATGATGTACAGTTCGAAGCTATCAATTTAGAATTCACGTAGAGCCGACCATCGTTAGAAAGGCCAAAGGCCATTTCCTTACTAGCCGTTAGAGCTAAGGATACGCGGGAAATACGCAGATGCTCACTTGATAGAAGGCTATCTCTAGCCAGGGGCAAATAGCCGGGAGTTGCGTAATATATTTCGCAGACTTGTTCTCTATGTCATAGAAGTAAACTTTTCGTTCGCTATCCTGATAGAAGAGAGATTTGTGGTCTGGTACACCTCCTAGCCGCACAGCGGTGGCACCATTTTGAAATTCATGTGTGCATTTTGAAATTGCTTGTCCATTGTTTGTAATTGATATCACTTGTAGAACACTGCCGACTTTCATGTCACGGACCACTCCTAGCGTCTCATCATCAGCGAAAGAAATCTGACGGAAATATTGACCTGGGTCAAGCTCCATGATATCTGAGGTGAGAATTGGACCTGAAACGAGTTTGTTTTTGGAAAAATCCCATCGAATCAAATCCAATGCTTTATCTCTGAGGACTGCAATAAGGCGTCCAGTAGGGCTAATAACTACATCCACTGGAGTAGACTTGAGTTCTACTTCCTTGAGCGCCATTGGTGGCGGAATATTAGCAACACGCAAAGGTGTAAGCTTAAGGGTAGCTAGATCCATTCATCATAAGCAAGCACACGTCATAATCAGGGGCACTTTTGTGGGGGTTTCTTTCTCATACCTCCGTCTACAACTGCTAGGACACCATGGTCATCTGGTGGTCTCGAAGAGCCTGAGAACACAGACCAGGAAAATTCATAACTTATAATACTCTCTAATTGGTTCTATCAGTGACAATGCCCTCTACAAGAGTCAATGAAACGGCATACCACCCAGTCCGAGGGCAAGTCGCAACGGCTTCTCAGAATGCCATTTCATACACAAATTATGCTGCGCTACGTGATATCCCTCGGGATAAATTAGTTCCTGCTTAAGATACCAATGATAGTTACCCATGCTCCACAGCTGTGTTCTGCCTTTGAAACAAATGGCCAGTACCGAGGAGTCATGATTCCACAGTAACTCCAGTATTTCCTCATCGGAGACTTTATCCATTGGTATTCTTAGTGTGAATTCCCCGTGTCGGAGACCGTTTCGCTCAAAAAAGACAACATCAAGTCTCTCAGGGAAGCGTTGGATGCCAGCCATAAGGTTTCCAGCTGGTCTCCAACTCAGGGGCCCTTCCAAACCATCAACAGGTTCGCTGACACTATCCAGGGAGCCATCCCGGCTGTAAACCCGAATGACTCTCCTCTTCGAATCCTCCACAGAGGATAAAGCGAGATATTCGCCATCTCCCCTCCAACTAATTCTCGTACCGTTATCGTCGTGGGGGCTGAGAATTCCTTCGTCAATCTTCTCAGGAACAGTCGGATCCCTCATAGCCTTCGCCCGTTTCCCTTTAAACTGAGTCTCTGATTTCCCCCATCCCACAGAGACATGTCTTGAAGCATTGAGATCATTTGGCGAAAGAATGACGTCGGCAATGGGCTCGAACTCTCGTGTCATAAGAAGAAAGGTTGATGCACCAGTGGCAATGGCTAAAATTTCTTCATCAGGAGACCACGCTGCAGCGGTTATTCCTTCATCAACAGATCCAACTATTTCAATTTTATTAACCCCGGGGGTGGGGTCTTCCTGGATGACCACAATGTTACCTGCGGCGAATATTACGCAGGTTGAGGACGTATCAGGGAAATAATGCAGGACGAGAATGCGATCGCAGGGCAACGATGGCGATGGGCAGGGCGAGGCATCCCACGATGCGATGGGAACCGATTGGCCGTTCTTCTATTTTTGAACATAATCAGCAAATACCTCCTTACAACGCAACAAAAAATCGATCTGGACGACGATTCGAATCCCACGTTAACACGTTTCAGCTCAACGGCAGCTTCGGCCTCAGAGGGGCCATGAGTACATATGAGTGATTCCTCGGATCCACCCCAGGCGATAGCAGAGAGGGGAAGGTCTGGAACTTCGGTGGAAGTGGTGCCAGCGACGGAGCGCTCGATGGTAAGGAGGTTACGCATGGGGAAAGGCGTTTTGTGCTTTCTTGCTTCTTTCTTTCTTTGTATCTTGTCTTGTCTCCCCTTTTCAATTATTTTTTCATGTAGTGGAGCTTACTACGCCACGAGACTGGAAGCCAGGCACGGGGGGATACTAGCAAAGGGAATAGGGAAAAATATTTCCCTGCGGTGCAGGAGGGTGAGAATATGGGCAGCGAGGGAACGATTGGAGGGGGGAGGTGTGAGTCCTAGGGGAAGTGAGTGCCGCAGTAGTGAAGGTGGGGCAGGAAAAATGCTAAGGCGTTGCCCCGCCACCTAGTAAACCTCTCGAAAAGAGCCTCACCTTCTAAAGAGCGCGTCATGACCCGTGACCTCATGATGCTGGATTCTGGGAGTGCAGAGACCGAACAGCTCTGCAACCTGAGGTATCATATCATAGTAAGAGATGAGCTCTCAACAGTCTATATGTGCAGGGTTGCATGGAAACTTCCTGAGATGCCCCCAGAAATATTTAACTCGAGGGTTTTCATTCCAGCGGCACAATACTAGAATTCACAGCAAATGATCGATTTTCGGGATGGGTGATGCTCTATGAAGCCGATCCCTTGTCGTCAGAAAAAATCCCCTCTGCGCTCCCCCCACCTATTATCGTAACACAAAAGTGCATGTTTCTAGGGGTCATGAGACCGTACCAGGCATGCAATTACAATATCGCTTCCGCTCGTTCTGGTAGGATCTCTCACCGTATCGTGGTTCCCCCCAGAAGTGCACTGACCCAATATTCTCATCTTCTGTGGCCTCCAACCCCCGCGTCGGGCCGGTTTGCTCTAAAATTGTCTCTTCCCGAGACTCGCTTTTCCCCACGCTGCATACTGTGCCTTCCGGATTATTAGTCTTTTCCTAAGATCTGCTCTACCGTGTTTTATATTATCACTCGACGCACCCCCGTCCCGCCCTGCACCACCCCTAGGACACCCCACACTACAAACTCCAGGCCCATATCCCCAACTAACGCCTTCGTTTTGTTGTAGAAAACCTGCCAACAATAGTTGCTGTTTCATATTTGCAGCGCTTGGCGCTTCCAGAGTGATTGAAAAAGACTTTTGTTGTAAGGAAATGCATCAATAACCCCCCCCCCTCCAATCTACTTCTACATTCAGTATGTGAATTACCCGAAGAACCAGGGACGAGTATATCGGTCACAGAAAAACAGCCCCAACTACTGTTGGACCTCAGTTTTCGTCACAATTCACGTAGCACGTGAAAAGAATTGAACGTCCTACTGCAATAACGAGGTTTCATAGAATTTGAATTCTATATCTAAACCTATACAGTCACACCCTCACCCGAAATAGCCTCCAATTCCACCGCAGGGCCTGTTTCAACAGACCGAAGTCACCGGAACTTAGGCTTTGTTCTTGGAAGTCTGCCAGACGGCAATCCCGAAAGGGAAGCCAAATCCAACGGCTGCCCAAGAATGTTAGCAACTCTACAGAACTATTCAATTGAGTGAGACGGACCGCAGAAGGCGATGAAACGCAGGTAAAAGAAGCGAGTGTGAGGGTTGAAAGGAATGTTGCTCCTAGGTCCCTCGGGGTAGTGGTAGCCACCAAGGCGAGCGGGAGTAGCATGCAGCCCGCGGCGAACCACAAGGCAGGGAGCCCGGGCAGTGGCAAAAGCCGAACGAAATGCGGTTCTCTGAATCATCTATAATTTGGGGCAAAATTTGAGCAAAAGAAGCAGCGAAATGTATTTGAGAGAGAAACGCGGGGGAGATTGTGGAACTACATGACCTGCGGCAACAAGCAAATAGTTTTGAGCAGGCGGGTGAACCGAACGAGACAATTCAGAAAGAGGGTAGACTCACGACTTGAGTGGAGATGAGAGGTAACCGATGAGGCAGTTGGAAGAGGAGGCCTACAATTGTAGAGAAGGAAGGTTTCCTGTTGCAGAGCAGAAAGTCAGACGATGACCGGGGGGTTGTGCGATATCAACACCTGCAGTGTGGGTTTGGGTATCAGCAGGCGTTCTGGAAGCTGCGCATTACATGTGTTTATCCTAGACCTTTTTTTATATTTCTATGGCAACCATTTATAACGTCACCTATGATCGCAATCCTGTAACTTAACCTTTCATCCTTTCTCCTCTCCTTGTGACCTTCTCGTAAGATTTTTAATCGTAACCCAACCATAACTCTTCCATTTGCCCACACCCTCTGCCCCACCTGAAAACTGGAAAACCCCGCCGACTGTGACCTCCAAACGGGATCACACAAGCCTTGTCTGGACCCGACCTTATTTCGGTAACATTTCCAACCCTGCCAGTCCTGTGCCAAGACAAGAAACAAGAAAAAAGCACCGCTCCCCCCCAGCGCGCAGGAACCAGAGCTTTTATTTCAACGAGTTCCTACCATCCTCCATTCTTCAAACCAAATAGCCTTCGGCTCCCGGCTCAAACACAAACGTTTCTCACTACAAGAGTCGCCCCCTCCTGCAATTACACCTTAATTTCTGCTTGCCTTAACGACAATGTACGGCGAGAAGGAACTATTTGATGTCTTTGAGGCTGGGAACCTCAAGAACGATGCCCGCCCATCAAAATCGAAGAAAGTTCGCTCTGAACGGAAAAAGAGACTCGCAAATGGTGGCGGTCGCCCACAGGAGAATGATGACGATTCCATAATGACGGATTCGCGAGCTGACGCCATGTCGTTGGATTCTGCTCCTGCTGCGGGAGAAACAAAAGGAACAACGACCTCACCCGGAAACCCACCGTTAGCGAAACGTCAGCGTCGGGAGTCAGGCGCAGATCCTATTGCTACAGATGCTTTCGAGATTGATGCGGTGAGAGAGGTTCCTGCGTCAAGTGGGCTAACGTCCCAAGATACGGAGGGAAAATCTATTGTCATCTCCCACCAAGTCCGCCATCAGGTCTCTCTTCCCACTGACCACCAATACAAACCGATCGAGAATCACATATTCGCCGACCCTCCAGCAAGAGCATACGGCTTTACCCTAGACCCTTTCCAGAAAACGTCAGTAGCTGCAATCGAGCGAGGAGAGAGCGTGCTCGTCAGTGCGCATACAAGTGCCGGAAAAACTGTTGTGGCAGAGTATGCAATTGCGCAGAGTCTGCGGGACAACCAGCGAGTTATATACACTAGTCCAATCAAAGCTCTAAGTAATCAGAAATATCGGGAATTCAGCGCAGAGTTTGGAGATGTCGGGCTCATGACCGGAGATACTACTATAAACCCAAACGCAACTTGCTTGGTGATGACAACTGAGGTACTTCATTCAACTGAATAACCGTGGGTAGAGAAGTCGACTGGCCCGCTAACAGATATAAAGATCTTGAGGTCAATGCTTTATAGGGGTTCGGAGGTCATGAGAGAAGTTCAATGGGTCATATTTGACGAAATCCATTATATGCGAGATAAATGTTCGAATCCCTTCCTACATATCATTGTAATATATGCTGATTGCTCCTAGGCCGCGGTGTTGTCTGGGAGGAGACAATCATCCTTCTGCCAGACAAGGTGAGATATGTCTTTTTATCCGCGACAATTCCTAATGCCATGCAATTTGCCGAATGGATCTGCAAAACCCACAACCAGCCATGTCACGTGGTTTACACTGATTTCCGCCCTACGCCTCTTCAAACATACCTTTTTCCCGCTGGTGCAGATGGGATGCATCTCGTGGTAGACGAAAAGAGTGTTTTTAGAGAGGACAACTTTCAAAAGGCAATGAGCTTTATCGCCAAAAAGCAAGGGGACAGCCCCGGCGATATCAATGGGCAAAAAGGCAGAGGAAGGGGTGACCGAAAACACAAGACTAACACAGGGGGAAACAAAAGTGAGAACTCTTCGCCCCGTTGGCCTCAAGGTGCTAAGCATGAATTTACAGGTGGTCCTTCCGACATCTACAAGATTGTCAAAATGATTATGATCAAAAATTATAATCCTGTAATTGTATTCTGCTTCAGTAAGCGGGAGTGTGAAAGTCTTGCGCTTCAAATGAGCTCGCTCGCGTTCAACGATGACGCTGAAAAGGACATGGTGGGAAAGGTATTTGGTAACGCTATCAGCTCTTTATCCGTGGAGGATAGGGGGCTTTCCCAAATTCAACATGTCTTACCTCTTTTGCGCCGAGGTATCGGTATTCATCACTCAGGACTGCTCCCCATTCTAAAAGAGGTCATCGAAATTCTTTTCCAGGAAGGGCTTATCAAAGTCTTATTTGCGACTGAAACTTTCTCAATCGGACTCAACATGCCTGCTAAGACCGTTGTATTTACAAATGTCAGGAAATTTGATGGCAAAGAGCAAAGATGGGTATCGCCCTCGGAGTTTGTTCAGATGTCTGGTCGCGCAGGGCGTCGTGGACTGGATGATCGTGGCATTGTCATCCTCATGCTAGACCAGACTCTAGAACCCGCAACTGCTAGAGAGATTGTCAAAGGAGAACAGGAGAGGCTTAATTCAGCATTCTACTTGGGCTACAACATGATTCTCAATCTCATGAGGGTCGAAGGAATATCGCCCGAATATATGCTGGAAAAGTGTTTCTTTCAGTTCCAGAATCATGCAGGCGCTGCTGGGCTTGAAAAGGGTCGGTTATTTCCTACCTAATCATGACTAGTTTATGCTGACTATGCTACAGAATTGAGCGAGCTTGAGGCCGAGAAAGCGAATACGATTGTCGAAGACGAGTCGACCGTTCGAGACTACCATGACCTGCGGCAGAAAATTGACCGCTACACCAAAGATATGCGCGAGGTGATTAATCATCCCAACTACTGCCTACAGTTCATGCAGCCCGGAAGGCTCGTAAAAGTGAAGTATCTCAATTATGATTTTGGATGGGGCGCTGTCGTCAACTTCACCAAGAGGAATCGTTCAAAAGTGCGTACCGGACAATTACTCCCTTTGCGACCCTAGATTCTAATATACTATAGAGCGGAGAGGAGTTTTCACCTCAGGAATCTTATGTCGTCGATGTCCTCCTAAACATTGCCTCTGACACATCATCCTTCACTCGGCCCGGTCAGGAACTCCCCACCGGAGTGAGGCCCCCAAGTGAAGCCGATAGCGGTAAAATGGAGGTTGTGCCTGTCTTGCTTTCTTGTTTAGCTGAGATCTCTGGTCTCCGTATTTTCCTCCCCAAAGATATGAAATCACAAGAGCAGAGGAATAATGCCAGAAAAAATCTTGATGAAGTAAAAAGACGATTCGCCGATGGTATCTCATCTCTGGATCCTATCGAAAATATGGGCATCATTGACGATTCTTTCAAGAGCCTTCTCCGTGTAAGTCCCCAAGCCCTCACTTCCTCTCCATATCACTAACAGCCCTAGAAAATCGAAGTGCTCGAATCGCGTTTGCTCTCCAACTCTCTCCATAACTCACCTAGATTGAAGGTCCTATATAACCTTTACAATCACAAAGTTGAATTGCAAGAGAAGATTAAGGCAGTAAAGAAAAAGATAACTCTCGCACATTCAGTAATGCAACTGGAAGAGCTCAAGCACCGCAAGCGCGTGCTTAGACGGCTTGGTTTTATTGATGACATGGATGTTATTCAGCTTAAAGCCCGGTACGCCCCTCCCCTTTCAACTATCTCTTTTCTCCACTAACCAACTCCCAGTGTTGCGTGTGAGATTAGCTCTGGCGATGAACTTCTCATCAGTGAGCTTCTTTTCAACCGGGTTTTTAATGAGCTCTCACCCGAACAAACTGCTGCGCTTCTCTCTTGTTTCGTGTTTGAAGAGAAGTCGAACACTGATACCAAGCTAAAACCTGAACTCGAGAAGCCATATAAGGAGCTTCTAGCCCAGGCCAAACTTATAGCAAAAATCTCTATCGAAAGCAAGCTCCCTATCGTTGAAGAAGAGTACTGCCAAAAGTTTAAGAACCAACTTATGGAAGTTGTCTATATTTGGACTCAAGGCGCGTCCTTCGCGACCATCTGTAAGATGACTGATGTGTACGAGGGAAGCCTGATTAGGATGTTCAGACGCCTCGAAGAACTCTTGAGACAGATGATCATGGCTGCTAAAGCTATGGGCAGCGAAGAGTTGGAGAAAAAGTTCGAAGACGCGATGAGTAAAATTAGAAGAGGTGTGAGCCCCCCCATTCCACCTCTCCCAAAATTAACACATCACTAACACCCGAGTTCTCTAGACATCGTCAATTCCGGTTCGCTCTACCTATAAACCTGGCAACCCCATCAAACTCTAGTTGCCTTGCATATACAAGGGCTGTCTTCTCTTCTCTTCTCTTTTGCTCTTTTCCTACTTCACCCTCTCCTCAGAAACTGGCCCGGGCCCGTTCTCTTTCATTCCTTCTCCCTCGTGATTCCTCGGATTTTTTAATGTTTGACGTAGAGTACTTCCTTCCTCTTAGATGGAGTGATTACAAAGACGTAATTGCGTTAAAGGCAATTGAACTTTCTTATTTTCGTTGAAGCGGTAGACGGAACGGAATGGCCATGGCGCTACTACTGTAAAATAATGCTCTTATTATCTATTATTTAACTAATCTTATGAGAAACGTGATGGGATTATCTACAATTAAGTTTGCAACGTTATCGCGACGTTGGAGACTAGTGACAGTATGAGGATTGGCTGCTCCGACGGATTGGGGCGGTCGGGGGTTTGCACCGCACTTTTAGTTATACCCCACTACGAGGGCCAGGACAATCACCTACATTTTCTCATTAATAACGTTCCGCTATGGTTATTCCACACGAATATGATTTGTCCTCAGATGTCAGCGATCAATGTTTCCAGCCTCTCTTCTTTTAAGGATGTGTCTGTTCCCGTCGTCCCCCAGAGTGGTGACAGCTACCGAGTTTCCCCACAGCATATCGACCATTTAGGCCTTCACACATAGACTCCGACGAGAGGGGCAAATGGCCGGGCGGCCCCCGATCTCTCTAATCGTTCATCTGCTCGAGCTTCCATGCCAAACTCCGTCCTAGTGCCCTTCCAACTCAGCCCGCAAGGGGACCATCTGCTAGCGATTGGAGTTGAACCAGTACCAGAAGCGCTAATATCGTATTGCCAAATCTTGCAACGCGCCCACGAGAAGGGCTTCATATATTCTGGGACACTCAGGAACAAAAACTCTGCACAACACCAAAGTCAAGCAGCCAGTCGGGCCAAAATCATTTCCAGTCGCCGAAGCCCGTAGGTCCCCAGACAATCTAATATTTAGACGCACAACTCGTAGGCTCCTCGTATCTTATCGCCTATAGAGAAAATAGAAAATAGGAAACTAACTGAATGGAGTTTATTGCTCCAACAGTCGCGCTTGCAGGCCAACCAAGTCCGGCCTGGCTCGGATTTTGGGAAAATCTCTTTCCAGTGGTTCAGCCAGGGCTCTCCGGAAAAATCCCAGACCATACACAAAGCCAGACAGAGCCGGCCGTTCAAGATCACCAAGATTCAAAACGAAGCTATATATTCGGTAAAGCCAGAGGTTCCTGTGGTGTATCTTCTCAGATTCTTCTGTCCCCTGACCTTAACTAACAATCCACCATATAAGATACAGTAATGTTCCACATCCTCTTCTAGCTTCCTTTGAAGAACAATTCTGCTAGTAATTTAGATATTTAGCGCGATGTAGGGAAATTCTGCACCATCATATTATAGACTAATGTATTCAATGTTTAGTAATGTAATAACACTATCATTAGCGGGAAAAAAAATCCAAACATATCTGTCCGGCATGATAAGTGCCCTATTTCCCATAGGAATGCCGAACGAAATGTCCAGCCGGCGCAGTGATTAGTAAGTCAGGAACTAGCAAGCCCCTACACAATTAGTAACGAGCCCAGGAGCTAAATTCCCCACTTAATGAGTTATTATTGAACAATCCATCACGTGGGGCAACACCAAAGAACCCTGGCCTACGGAGACTATGAGGGTGAACACGTTAGCCTTCCTCAATAAGTCTCCTTTGGCCCTGGGGAATGTGCAAAACTTTGAATGCTAACCCGGCTAGGTGACGACAGGTTTCCTTGCAATAAATGTTTCCTTGCAATAAATTGACAGGATTAGTCTGTAGGCGTGGCAGTTTACCACCAAATCACCCTTGATCACTTCACAAACCTACTGCTTTTTCTCAAAAAAAAAAAGGCATGAATAGTCACGACAGGTGAGATATATAAGATCTGTTCGATACTGTAATAGTCGTAGCAACGCTCACACCTTCGCCGGAGCTTGCCCGAGAAGTCACGAGTCCAGGAAGCGCCACGGGGTTGGCGCCAGGAGAGCCCTGGCCTTTGGAGCAGGAAGCAGGAAGCAGGGGGCGGTTAAGACACAATAGCCATCGTAACCTTTTGGTCACCTCCCACGCCGCACTTCGTGGCTCGTAATTCGACATCATACATCCATCCTAGCTATACGTATCCGGCGTCTGGCAAAGCTCATCAATGATCAAGCATCAACTTTGGCCCATCCCGCGATCTGCCCTGGTGGTCTGTCATCACAGAAACTCACTCGGACATTGCTCATGGCGAATCACTGCTGTGTCAGTAAAGTCGCGCACAATTCCTTAGACGAGGCCTTGGTAATCAGAAAACATATCTCTACCTGCTCTACACTTGTGTCACCCAATGCATTGCTGTTTGTATGGTCATGAACTGCCCCTATGGATTGGGCCCATAAAAAAAGAAAAGCCCGGCACATCTTAAGGCCAAAAAAAAACCCACTCCCCACTGTAATACTAATTGTCCTGCCATACTGTGGGTCATCGCTCTAAAGCCACTGCCCAGGGCTGAGAAAGGAATCGCAAAACAAAAGGATTCACCCTAGAAAACAACCCTCTCCAGCGTCCTTTTTAATATTATTATCCGCACCTATCCTAGGAGCCCATAACCCTTCAAGTTTACCCCCCTACGATTAATTCGAGCTCCTCCCTATAACCTCCCCCACCCCCCTTCCCTCATTTACACCTATCATAATATCATATGCCGACCTGTCCCGCATTTGTGAGGATCAAGAACCGCTAGCGCTTCTTCCATGCCCCATGCAAATACCCATGTCCCCCTTCAACCCCAGGGTCTGTCCTATTCTCTTTGAGCACTCGCCCTTTACCAGATCCAATAACAGAGTATATTATTATATCAGCCAGGTTACTATCCGGATCCCTTATTGCTTGCCCTCCTTTCATACGGACAGAAATAGTACACGACGCAAACTAAAAACCAGACACTCAAAGAAAACGTTGCGATATAAACTAAGCTATTCCACAAGGACCTCCATTCCCCCTCTCTCTGTATAGCTCCAGCCATTTCCCTTCCATTCCTCTGTACTTACAGGTATTCTCAGGTTCAGGCTGATAGCACCACGGTCATAAGAATCGGTGCCGCGCCAATATCCCGACTCTATATAGAATAAGATGTCCTTCACCTCAATCATGTCCCATGAGATGATATATGCAATTAACCTCGGGAGCTCAACCCACAGCAAATGCTCCGTCGCCAGACTAGAAGCTCTGATCTCCCCGAACAGCCTCCAAAAGGATCCGCTTCCAGGGTAAAGCGAAGAGGAAGTGTGCGAAACTTCACCCACGGAATCATTCTTACTGAGCAGATCGAGCATTTCAGAGGTGCGTCCATGCCGCTTAACGTAGGTAAGAGACGCGAGGGTGGGATTTGTAACATCCGCGATGGACCCGCCAAACGTGCTCTCCCA
>Ga0307510_10000895_pt1 | contig 31406 bp, 25 predicted proteins | sample 12_EM_MG_FD_207224 | JGI IMG/M metagenome (GOLD analysis project Ga0307510, IMG submission 207224) | Populus trichocarpa ectomycorrhiza microbial communities from riparian zone in the Pacific Northwest, United States - 12_EM | ecosystem: Host-associated > Plants > Roots > Unclassified | place... | reverse complement strand
CCCGAATTTCACTCACTTTTAGCGTCGCGCTACTAGGACTATTGGGGTTAGATATGACAGGAAAGGTAATGATAGACCACACACCAAGATAAATTAAAAAAATCTACGCAGATAACCTAGTTCCCACCATGACCATGCTAAACAGTACTCATTGAGCACTATTCTGAGCACTACAGGTATGAAGTTTTTCATATCACGATGACCTGAATAAGCTAGTGTTCAAGATTTTCAAATACTGGCACCCTTCATGTTCGTCATATGATACTTACATCATGGTTGTCACAGATATTCTTAACTTTGCTCTCTTTAGTTACTTCACCTCCAATCCTTTCCGCTACCAGCTGGACCCGCACTTAGTGCCAGTGCTTGAATACAGTTAAAGGGATGGTCTTAAAGAATTTCAAACTACTCGAGTATGGTTGCCAGTGGACTGTTGGTGCAATGGATTTTGAAACCAAGGTTGGGTGCTCGAGTAACTTTATCCCAACCAAGGTTACACAAACATAACTTAGTTTGCCCACGAAATTTTCAAGTCACGTCTGGCCAAAAGCCTCTTAGTTATCACCAGTCTTTCCTTATCGCCAAACGCTCTCGCCTAAGTTCCAGGCTCAAACACAAAAACAAGCTCACCCACTGGGTGCCGTATGATACAATATGATACACTCCTCGAGTGGCCTCGAGCAGGTCTGCGGTTAGCGAGACTAGTATAAAAAACATTTCAAGTTACAATGGGCTACGCGAGGTACTGGTGCCCACCCAGGTTGAGGCTCTTTCTCGGATACAGAGACAAGTTGGGCCTGGTGTCACGAATCTGGGAGCCATCTTGATTGCTTTGAGGCTCTAACCATCTCCCGCTACATGCAGCCAAGGATTCATGGCATTTGGTCAAGGCTTGGCGGGATGGCGCCCAAGATAAGCCTGGGAGGGTTAATCGGGTAACGGAAGTAATCCCGGAAAATTGTTTCTCCATACCGATCGCTCCGACATTCACGCACCCATTCAAATCTCCGGAGCGCCTCCTGCAAATTTTGCATGTTCTCTGACCACAGGTTAGCATTCCCTCTTCACTCCACACCAAATTCCTGCTTACTACCGGTATCTAGCCCTAATATGGTTTCGCTCCGTTGCCGTATACAAATGACCGTTTCCCCTAGGTTCTAAAATTCCGAAATAACCATTTCTACAGGTAGTAGTCACAAAACGGAACGGTTGCCCCCCCTCCATTTTTGCCAAACAGGCTGTAAATGATTTGCACCATGCGAGCAGTTAAAGCAAGTCTTGTACATTTCCGCAATATCATTGGGAATTTCCTTCGGGATATCTGCCTTCAGACTACTCTCCATCACATCGAGAGTCGTGTCCGCGGCTAACCTGCTACGAAGATATCTAATAATATTGCCCCGCTTGGAATTTACGGATACACTCAGTCGTGGGAAAAAGTTGAGTTCACGACTATGGCTAGGCACACAGCGAAGCATAGTAACACCCCCGCTTTCCCAACCCATTGCTCCTCAGTGACAAAATTGCTTTCTCCGATAATGGCAGAAGACGAGTTAACCACTCTGGATAATATGTAAACATCCATTGAGATAAGTTTCATAGATAGGTGTGGTCATTCTCAGAGAGCAAAAGTCTGTGGGTGGTTGCTACCAAGCGGCTAATGTGAACCCCACTTCTTCCCACGACCGCACTCATCATCCTCCCCGCAAGAGGCTTTTTGATCTCAGGTAGAATGCACGGCCTTCTAGTCGCGGATATTCGAGTACCGGGAGACAGTTGGAGGAGTTGATTTACCGAATCGAGCAGCTCACTCCCGTGGCCTGCCGCACATTAGTCTATACTATCGATGTATAGAGCGCGCGGTCTTCGGAACACGTAGCACTTTTAAAATAGTGGAAACTTGCAGTCCCTGCTCCCCCAATAGTATTCTTTCGGTCTTTGTATCCGGGATCTCCAGTCCGGAAACCAATTGTTTCAGCAGGCTACCCAACATGTTCACGGGGGACTGCTCCCTTCTGGCGGAGAAGTTAAAATAAAAACACGTTAGGGTGGTATTGTCTCCTCCGGCCTGGCCGCACAAGTTGTCTATCACCAAGGAGCTAGCATCATCTCTTTTCAGTATTGCAATTTTTTTCTACCCCTTAGGGTTCACTCCTGTTACCAAATAAATGTTTTCCCAACACCCGAGTCCCAATAGCAAACCAAAACTGCCTTATCGGATCCACCTCCCTCACTACCGGTGTACTGGCTCCCAAACCCCTCAGTTTGTAAAAGCCATCCACCTGCATTTTCGACCCCGCAGTCTGAGTGTCCCGATGGAGTAGCTTAGGATCTAGTGATGGTAGTCAGGCCAGGATATTAGGTCGCTCATCGGCGACAGTAAAGCTAATAATATTGGTAGTGTTCAAAGAGCCGATATTATGGCTGAATAGTTGTGAAATTTCCGGGTTTTTTTGCTGCTAAGGATATGGAAAACGATCGATGATGGAGTTTGTTGCCGATTGAAATTCCTAGGGGACTATATAAAAAAAAGGCGAATTTCCTGTGGAACATAATTAACCTCACCAACATATAGTCAACATTACTGATACCTTGAGTTTTGCATACTGCGTCAGTAGCAGGGGGTCCCATGTTTCTTCAAGTATCACCATATCCTGCGCTTCAACACAAATCTCCCGCTACCATGTAACAATACCCTAGAGCGCCTGCCGCGGAAACGGCCAGCCCAATATAAGGTGCTTTTTCACAAGTGCGTCAGCCCTTATGGAGGGGTCTACCGAGTATACATATCACCGAACTGGAAGGATTACAGCATATTTTGTGATGAGATACCTATAGGTTCCAGAAGAGACCCCTCGGCACCCTTAGGCAATAACAAGTTCTACACAGATACTAGTCGTGCCCATTAATATATATCCAGGGGCTGAAACCGCCAAGTGCAGCCATCCTCCGTGTCCGCTATTTTCCTAGCAATTGAAAACCCAACACCATGAGTTTTTGTCACCACTTTGGCCCCGGCGCCACCACCCCGGCCTCCCTCAACTCCACTCTCTGGTGTAAGAATATTCCAAGCACATGAGGATCCTTTATTCTTTTATCGGTCCACTCCTTTACACCCTTGGTTGCAGCGGCACCAACAGTACAGTTCTTTATTCTACCCTTCCGCCCCTCCCATGGGTGGTTTTGCCCTTGCGTCCCATCCTCCCCCTCACACCTTCGGACTCCCCAGCATCTGGGATCCCATCCAGCAGTGACACTCTCCCTGCTATAATAAAGGGACCACACAAGGGAAGCGGTAATATGTCGTGGGTGGCCTGAGGGCCTTTCCGAGTTTGAATAGTTGTTTGTTTAGGGTCTGCCGGACGGGACTGCAGCTTCGGACATGCACGCCATTCCGGATCCCCCTTTACTTTCCATCAGACTGCTCTGTCTTATCCTCTCTGGCTCGCCCTTCGGGCTCCCCCCTCCCTCCTCACATGCCGGTTCATTCCACACACATCCACTGCACCTCAGTCGACTTGTTTCAGGCCAGGAATGGGTCGGCGGCCTGAGGACTTCCTTGCTTTAGTCAGTCACAGTTAGGGTCCACTGCCGGTGGATCTGTTGGCGCTTAGGGGATGGTGGAGGTTGGCCGAGTATTTCGTTGTGTTATTTGTTGTTTGATTTTGGGGTTTTCTTTACGTCATAGCTTGATTGCTGTATACGAGATTCTTGTACCCTTAAACAATGAAACTATGAGTTAAACAAAAAAAAAACCGCCAGGTGCAGGCCGGTGCTATTAGAGCGTGAAGTAGTGTGGTGTCATTGTAGGTTGTGAAATTTACCGTAACCTTCCCCACATTACCGGTAGTGATCGTTTGGTACAGCCCCGTTCGCAGAGTCTTTGCCGAACCAAAGGCATTATAATGTCATGTCCTTCACAGAACGCCCATCCCAATCCCTGGATCATTTTCTGCCTATCCCAGAAGCGCCCCGACAACAGATCAGCAATTTCCTTTTACTTCAAACTATGTCATATGTCAATGTGGGAAATAAGGGTAGCACACCGATAAACAATATACATTAGTAAGCTAACTCACGTGGAACCCAGGCACTTTATACAAAGGATGTGAAATCTAACTCCGACTGCTTGTACTTCACGCGTTCTGCTCGTTCGCTCTCACTAGAACTGAACTCACGGTAAAGGTATGTGGATATGTAAAACACGGGTAACACATCCTAATCCTTCCGTGGATTACCACACCTGTCTTGGTATTTCCCCATCTGCCTTTATTCCTCCGACACTCCCATGATAACAAAAGGAAAACATATCTGTAAAATCTATTGTTGAATAATCTCCCGTATCTGTACGATCTTCATGTCTCCTGAACCATCCTTCACACTCCTGCAACAAAGCCAAGCACCTACGTCCAACATATATTATCCGAAAGACACTCTATATTATCTGAAGAACAATCGCGAGAGAAAGATGCGATGAGTGAGATGAACTACTAAACGAACAAAGGGAAGAACAGGCTGCCTTATACAGTGTTCCCAACCGGCCAGTCCGTCCGGCTTTGGGTACGGCCGGACTGACCCAGGCTTTTTCAGAGACGGCCGGGCCGGATTATGGGAAACCGGCTTTCCAAAAAAAAAGCCGGGCCCGGCCTGGGTGACCTGCAGGCCTCAGGTTTTAACCCTAACCTTAACCTGCAGAAAGCCATTTCGACAGATTAAGGTTAGGGTTGATACACGTGACTTCCAGTGTTTCAACATTTGAAATATGTGATCACTCGGCTAGAAACTTTACTTCCAGAGGCAAAACTTTTCGGAGAGCTATCGTGGGGTGTCCGAATAAATGCGCAACGGTCGAACACAAGAACTAGATATTGGATATATGGATAAGCTGGCGACATTGATTGACTTTAAGATGATCTAAAAGCACACCGTGTAGCATTTATTGTTCTAATCGGGGTGGGAGCAGCCAGCAGCCTGACGGCTTTCGCAAATATCTATGATGGCCGGGTATCTGTCGGTTAATTTATGTAGTTCAATTTAAAATGTCATAAGCGAACAGCTCAGCCAATCAGTGTTGAGTTTTACACGAGCAACACTCGTTGTCAAGGTATCTGGCGGCTTTACCCGGGATCTGCAGGCTTTACCTGGGCATCTGGCGGCTTTGCCTGGGCATCTGGCGGTCGCCTATCCTGTCGACCCGGCGGTTGTCTGGGCGCCTGCAGGCTTTGGCGGCCGTTGATAATTTAAGCCGGGCTGACCCAGGCTTCTCAAAACCATGGCCGAACTGACCGGACTGCCGACCCATGGTCCAGACTATGGTCCGGACTGGCCGCTTGGGAACACTGGCCTTATATCCTTATCAACAAAACTTTCTTCCCCGGCATACTTCTTGCGCTGCTGCGCATGCCGGATTCCTCTCCCGCTTTCCATCCCTAGGTCGTCCTTCTGTTTCGCTTTGCCCAAACACTTCCGAGGTAAGAGCTCCTTTGCTGAGGGTACAGTTATCCCAGATGCCTCGGATTCAGTTCAAGGCCGAGGGTTAACAATATCGTAGATGCGTTTCGCCTTATGCAGGAACGAAAGTGTGTATGTGGTCAGCAGCCTAAAATCAGAAATCTCCAACACAGATCGTACCCGGGGGGTAATCTTTATCGGGGACCATGCGAGAAGGGTTTGTCTGTGCACCGGTATCAAATTATTCGGGGTTTATAAGGTGTTTTCAGAATAGGAGTTGGTTTTTCTAGTTTGACAACTCCTTATTGTATTAGTTTTCCTTGTGATGAGCGGGACTGAAAAGTGCCGATAGCCTCAACCTTGTTGAAAATGGTGCTGCTCGCCATACTCATGATGCTTCCTTTGTTTAGATAGCTTCCGGGAGCGCGCTTGTTTGTGGCTTCGGATATGCGCTGAGGATCCGGGCATATGGCTTCGGCTTTGGGCGTTTGGTTTGTGCGTTCGGGAAAGCATTGTGAATGCAGGAATGCGCGGTAGTTTTGGGATCGTGCGGCTTTCGGGAAAGCCGGGAGAAAGGTGGAAACACTTTAAGGCCAGTGTGGAAGAGCTGGAAGTCTAGAGGTGCGGAAGTGTTTACCTTTTGGTTAGGCGGGAGTGCTCACGGGGAAAGGAGGGACTCAGATGGAGTTGTGTGGTGCCTCATGGATGGATATGAGGTCTTTGTGGATATATACTCCTGCGATCGCTCTTAGTTGGTTAGAGAGTTGAGAATTTCGAGCATCGAGTATTGGTAGGTGTCGTTGAGCGAGAGCCTGTGGTTTTTGTCAAGTCAGTGAAGAGTTTTTCCCCGCTCGTGAGTGCGATCGTTTTAGATGTGAGTTCCTTGGCATTTTGTTTCGTTTCGCTATCCGTCACTCGTCGTGAATCGTTTCGCCATCGAAGTGCAAAAAACCTCACATCTAAGCTCACACCTCGAGGATAGTGAGATACAAGCACGACCTTCTTTGCAGCATGTACCATAGTGGAAGCAAATCACAGTAATATAACAGTTAATCGCTAGCGATCAGGCTAATTTTCACTTCTCGGAAAAACTGGTACCTCGCACTTTTCTCTCTATATTATCTGAACACACATGGGTCTACACTGTAGAGAGGAAAAGGGGAGAATTAAATGGATGAAAAATGAAAAAATGAACCAACATACAAAGGGATTTACCCCTGGAGCTTGAAGAAAGATAAAAAGAATGAAACAAAAGTGCGATCGCAATAAGCTCGAAGCGCAGAAAAAGGTGGAAGAAGAGTGGTCTAGTCGGCTGCCCCCACTGCTATCTAAAGACAAGCCAGAAAGCATACCCCTCTAACACCGAGAAACTCCAGAACCTGAAGGAATTCCAAAGGAGCACACCAAACAAACAATTCCTGATCCTTATCAATCAAGCAATCTAGAACCATCTTAATATCCCGTGGCCCACTACGATCCCTAGACCTATGCCGTCCTGGGCCAACCCCCTTATATCTACGAACATAGGCTATGAAAGAAACATTGCAGAACCAAACACCCGACCCCAAATGCCCAATGCCAATGGGTACCAACGAAACCAAAACCAGCGTCTTATGCCGCTAGACATAGGATGTGAAAACAACCCGTAGCTAAATATAAAATGTGCCCAATTTACTCAGCCACAAAACCCTATGACGGTATATCTCCGAGACAGATATCCGCACATCGGTGCAAGCGCAGATCCACATAACTCTCTAGCCGTATGCCGATAGCCAATCAAACACGTGCAACCAGGAACTAAGAATCGAAGCGAATATGATAGAAATTTTGAGTCACTGTGAAGGGCGCTCGGGCCGCAGAAGCGCCACCACCGCTGCGTGTCCATGCCGAGTAGCCATACGGAGTGGTGTTTGGCCAAACTCATCTGGTTGGCCGGGGTTGACGCCCCTCTCGAGTAGTATTTCCGCCACTCTCGCATACCCATTCCCAGCAGCATACGAGAGGGCCGTTCGGCCGTCGTTATCATGCCTGTCGGGCCTAACCTCGTCCTGTTCAAGAAGAATTTTCACGACCCCCCCGTGCCCATTCCAAGCGGCACACAAGAGGGGGGTTCGGCCGTCGATATCGGGCTCGTCAGGATTGACCTCGTGGTGTTCGAGAAGCGCTTTCACCACTCCCTCGCACCCATACAAAGCGGCAAACCAGAGTGGTGTTTGGCCGTTGTTATTTGGGTTGTCGGGGCAGACCTGGTCCCGTTCAAGAAGAATTTTAACCACTCCCTCGTGCCCACTGCAAGCGGCCCTATGGAGTGGTGTTTGGCCTTGGTTATCTGGCTTGTCAGGGTCAACCTCGTCACGCTCGAGAAGCATTATCGCCACTCCCTCGTGCCCATGGAGAGCGGCCTTATGGAGTGGTGTTTGGCCGTCATTATCTAGTTTGTCGGGGTTAACCTCGACCCGTTCGAGAAGAATTTTCGCCACCCCCTCGTGCCCATACCAAACAGCCCTGTGGAGTGGTGTTTGGCCGGCATTATCTGGTTTGTCGGGGTTAACCTCGTCCCGTTCGAGAAGGATTTTCACCACTTCATCGTGCCCATTGAGAGCGGCCCACCAGAGTGGCGTTCGGCCTTCGTTATCTGGCTTGTCAGGGTTAACCTTATCCTTTTCGAGAAGCATTTTCGCCACGCCCTCGTGTCCATTCCGAACGGCCCGATGGAGTGGTATTTGGCCGGCATTATCTGGTTTGTCTGGGTTGACCTCCTCCTGTTCGAGAAGCATTTTCACCACGCCCTCGTGCCCATTAAGAGAGGCCCACCAGAGTGGCGTTCGGCCTTCGTTACCTGGCCTGTCAGGGCTGACCTCTTCCCTTTCGAGAAGAATTTTAACTACTCCCTCGTGCCCATTGTAAGCAGCACCCGAGAGTGGTGTTTCCCCTTGATTATCTGGCTTGTCAGGGTTAACCCCGTCCTGTTCGAGAAACACTTGAACCACTCCCTTGTGCCCATTGTAAGCGGCACACTGGAGTGGCGTTTGGCCACCGTTATCCGGCGTGTCAGGGTTGGCTTCGCCCTGTTCGAGAAGCATTTTCACCACGCCCTCGTGCCCACTCCAAGCGGCCTTATGGAGTGGTGTTTGGCCTTTTTTATCTGGCTTGTCAGGGTCAACCTCGTCCCGCCCGAGAAGCATTATCGCCACTCCCTCGTGCCCATGGAGAGCGGCCTTATGGAGTGGTGTTTGGCCGTAATTATCTGGTTTGTCGGGGTTGACGTCACCGCGCTCGAGAAGCATTTTCACCACGCCCTCGTGCCCACAGCAAGCGGCCCCATGGAGTGGTATTTGGCCGTCGTTAGCTGGACTGTGGGGGTTAACCTCTTCCCGTTCGAGAAGAGTTTTTATCACTCCCTCGCGCCCTTTGTGCGCGGCATACAGGAGTGGTGTTTTGCCACCGTTATCCGGCGTGTCAGGGTTAACCTCGCCCCGTTCGAGAAGCATTTTTACCACTCCCTCGTGCCCACTGTAAGCGGCTTTATGGAGTGGTGTTTGGCCGTAATTATCTGGTTTGTCGGGGTTGACGTCACCGCGCTCGAGGAGTGCCCCCACTACTTCTACATGCCCATAGCTAGCGGCATACAAGAGTGGTGTTTGGCCGTCGTGAGCTGGACTGTCGGAGTTAACCTCGTCCCGTTCGAGAAGCATTTTTACCACTCCCTCGTGCCCATTGTAAGCGGCAGCGTGGAGCGGCATTTGGCCGTTGTTATCTGGGTTGCCAGGGTTGACCTCATCCTGTTCGAGAAGTATTTTCACCACGCCCCCGTGCCCCCCCCAAGCGGCCTGATGAAGTGGTGTTTGGCCGTCATTATCTGGACTGTCGGGGCCAACCTCGTCCCGCTCGAGAAGAATTTTAACCACTCCTTCGTGCCCATTGTAAGCAGCAGCGTGGAGTGGCATTCGGCCGTTGTTATCTGGGTTGTCAAGGTTATCCTCGTCCTGTTCGAGAAGCATTTTCACCACCCCCTCGTGCCCACTCCAAGCGGCCTTATAGAGCGGTGTTTCCCCTTGGTTATCTGGCTTGCCAGGGTTAACCCCGTCCTGTTCGAGAAGCATTTGAACCACTCCCTCGTGCCCATTGTAAGCAGCAGCGTGGAGCGGTGTTTGGCCGTTGTTATTTGGGTTGTCAGGGTTGACCTCATCCTGTTCCAGAAGCATTTTCACCACGCCCTCGTGCCCACTCCAAGAGGCCCCATGGAGTGGTGTTTGGCCATCGTTAGCTGGACTGTCGGGGTTAACCTCGCCCCGCTCGAGAAGAATTTTTACCACTTCTTCCTGCCCATTGTAAGCGGCACCCTGGAGTGGTGTTCGCCCCTGGTTATCTGGCTCGTCAGGGTTAACCTGGTCCCGTTCGAGAAGAGTTTTCACCACTCTCTCGTACCCATTGAGAGTGGCCAACCAGAGTGGCGTTTGGCCTTCGTTATCTGGCTTGTCAGGGCTGACCTCATCAAGTTCGAGAAGATTTTTAGCCACTACCTCGTGCCCGTTGTAAGCAGCAGCATGGAGTGGTGTTTGCCCTTGGCTATCTGGCTTGTCAGGGTTAACCTCTTGCTGTTCGAGAAGTATATTCGCCATTTCCTCCTGCCCATTGAAAGCAGCCCACCAGAGTGGTGTTCGGCCGTCCCGACCCTGTTTGTCTGGACTGGCATTGGCTCGTTTGAGTAGGATTTCAACAACTCCCTCGTGCCCATTGCTTGCAGCCCACACAAGAGGTGTATTATCCACGCAGTCTCTTTGGTTGATATCACAACCTTCGATCCCTATCAACCCGGCTACAATCTCGACTATCCCGAACAGTGATGCACAATGTAAGCCACTGAACAGTGGAGTTTTGTCGAAATCAATAGTGTACGAAGATCCCGTCTCTGCTTCTAGGAGAATTGTACTGGATATGTGGCTACCGTAGTCGTCAAATAGATTCAATGCAAGCGATTTCGCGCGATCTGAAAGGTCCCTTCTTGCATGCACTCCCCAATACAAGGAAGAATATTCGAGAAAAGGTGTGTCTTGGAGATCGTGAGAGGGGCCTGCCGAAAGAGTCTTGACTTGCTGCGAATTTAAATAAGTCAAGCAGGTCTCTGCCATCGTCGAGTGAATTGTGGCCAAAAAACTCGCCATGAGCCCGGAGGTACTGTTGAAAGGTAAAATGGATTAACCGGACAGTGGAAGACTCCTTGTCTACGACGACAAGTCCTTGACAACAAGACAGCAATGTTTCTATTGAAGGGGCATCGTCGCCATTGAAATTCGGCGACCCTATTTCGACCGCTAGGGCGTGACACAATTCAACAACCTTTAAGGGCCGTTCCGAGTGAGTGATCCACATCAAAGCCACCGTGCCAAGCCTCGTCTTGCCCCCCCCCTGTCCTTTCATCCGACCAAAACTCTTCTCGTAAGCGCTCTCCAGCCCCAGGCCATCGGTAATTGCGTCGAGCTTTTGTCGCCTGCGACGGGCTGTAGTTTCCTGCAGGATGGCATCGATATTGAGCGAGACCAGCAGAAATCTAGATATGTGTCGATTAGTAGATAACTTAGGTAGCTTCCGGACTGTTCCTCGCTTCAACATACATTTCCGATACATCGGCAGGAATCTTCTCCAGGATATCCGCCTCCAGAGTGCTGTCCATCGCATCTGGAGTTGTGTCTGCAGCGAGCCTACTACGAAGATATGTGGTAATATCACCCTTCTTAGGACTTATGGACATGCTTATCACTCTTCCACCAAAACGCCTTCCGATTTCGGGGCGAATATGCGGTCTTCCAGTCACGAATATTCGAGTGCCCGGAGACTGCTGGAGGAGATGGCCTAACGAATCGAGAAGCTTGGCCTGGTGTTCTGTTGCACATTCATCGAGAGCGTCTATGCATATGAACGAGCGCTTTCTGGCCGAGGTAATCTGCAGCATTTTCAAAATATCCGAAATTTGCGGCCCCTGTCCACCAATGGCATTTTTTCGGTCTCTGTATGCTTCTGATATCTCCTCCGGGGTCTCCTCGAGTCCGAAAACCAGCTGTTTGAGCAAGGAGGCCAACACACCCGCAAGGGACTGCTCGTTTTGGGCGGCGAAGTCGAAATAAAAACATGCGATAGTGGTATTCCGTCCTCTTGCTTGACTGCACAAGTTGTCTATTACCATGGAGCTAATATCACAGCTTATCAGCACTTGCCATTTTGTCTTGCACCCCCTGCGGCCCATCCGTGTTACCTGATGAATGTTTTTCCAACACCCGGATTTCCATAACAAAACAGGACTGCGTTATCGGATTTGCCCTCCTCACTAACAGCATACCAGCTTCTAAACTCCTCTGTTTGTAAAACCCATTCCCCTATACTCCCGATTCTGCGGTCCTGGATGTCCCGATGGCGCAGCTTGGGATCTAGTGGGGAGATCCAGGACAGGATATTGGGCTGGTCATCGGCAACAGTAGGGCTGATGTAGGTGGTGTTGGCGTAGGTGGTGTTGATGTAGGTCGAGTTGAAAGAGTTGAAAGAGTTGAAAGAGTTGTGATTATTACCGAACGATTGGGACATTTTCTGTTCCTTTCTGCTTAGGGCATTGTACGCGTCGATGATTGATGATGGAGTCGGGCGGCCACCGGATTCCTGGGGGGCTAAAGAAAAGCGGGGTTTTTGTGCAACCTTCACGATACAGCGGGACCCTCCACTAATTTGTGACAGCAATCCCCGGCTTGTGCCGCATCTGTGCAGGAAATTCTACATTTATTTGAGTGCTCTCCTTGCCTGCTATTTAACATAAACCTTCCTCTGCGATGAAAACACGTGTAGCCGAATCTGCTAGCTTGACATATACTGTAAACTCTTACATGAAGACTTACCCATAAATTAGTCGATAAACACACAGATTCCAGCATAGTTCTGGATATCTATTAAGCTGAAGGGATCTTCCTGCGACCTCGTACCGTACCTTGTCCTACGAAGATACTGTATCGTGCCTTTTAATATATTGAGGCCCCCAAGGTGTATGGCAGGTGGCTACAGTACTAAATGTGGGGTTGGAACCCATTGCCAATGGGGCAAAGCGCACACAGTCTTGCTCGGGGGTGGTAGAAAACAGCTTAGTCTAAGTCGACGCGTCCTTCCCCGGGGGCCATAGCTCCAGCCCATAGGGCCACCGCACTCCCGGGAGTTGGAGACCTCCAAGCTCGCTACAACTCGCATTCTCGTCTCCAAGCTCGCTACAGCTCGCGTTCTTTGTTTTCCCACCCACCACCCCTGAGACTTATATGGCGCCCTCATTGTCACCTTGGGATATATCGGTGGCAACGATCCCAAGCGACAAGGGCAGCGACATTCCCCCAACGCCTCCGACAGTGGACTTACGAACGAAGTGTGAGAGAGGGATGGCATAGCTAGGTTCAGATGGGTACTGGGTTTCAGATTTCTCTATTTCTTCTCAGGGGTTTTTTCATTGTCTCTTTATATCATTATCTTCATGTATTCACTTGGCTTTGCAAAAATTGGTACTGTACATTTGCCATAATCTACCTGATGTCCCAATGGACTGCGGAGTGTGTTTGTCGAAACCCAATAACATCCCAGGGCTAACCGAATAGCCTTCAACCAATACCCACGATAGCTTAGGGCCACCAAACTATTCAAACGAGACGGCTGAGTAAACCTCAGGCAAACTTCGAAAGAAACTATTGTGAACACCCCCGGAGTATTATACGATGAAATATGAGCAAACACGGAATTAACGCCATATCAAGAACAGCCCAACTCCACTTCAGTCAATTATGATTGAGCTTTATTATCTTCAAGCGCCTAGTTATTGTTGGCCATTCCTCGCTTGATTCATCACCCTGTCAAACCCCCTGTTTCCTAAATTCAGGGCTCGAACCCAGATTTCACAGTGCATGCCATCTGATACAATATGACGCAGTATGGTAACCTCGGGTGGTCTGAAAGAATGCCCTAAGTCTCAAAGGGCTACCCGTACTGTGTAAATCGCTTAGAACCCTCGCCTTCACCACAAACAAAGCTAAACCGGGGATGAGGTGGCAGACTCAATACCCATGATATTAAGAAACAGACAGCGTGGAGAGGTAGAGATTCAATAGGGCTCGGTCGTAACCGTTCGATTTTAAAAAATAATATGCAGAAAGTGGTGAAGGCTATTGGTAATAAAGTGGAGGATTTTTGGGGGTGAGTGAAACAGGTACAGTGCTCGATTATTCGCTAGCATGTGTAGAAATTGGACTTCGGAGAAGAGGCCAGTGGAATCTCTTGTTGTTTTCTCTGGCTCTGCTGGCCGGCCCCCATACTCGTACTTTGGGCAGCACCCAATTCCTTGGCAGTTACTTAGCACGGCGTGCATTGGTTTGGATAATATCTGTGTTCGGCTCTTGTACAGTATTATACTGGTATATATGTGTTTACCCGAGTACCGTAGGTGCGGTGTCAAGGCTGTGGTTCTTTTTTTGATTGCGTTAAGGCGCCAACGATCTCCAGCTGCATCCAGACAAGGATTCAAAACATTCAATCCTTCGTTGATATATGGTGCCTCCTCGATTACCTCAATCCGACTTTCACCAGATTGTACGGTATACGGTAACTTAAGACCTACCGTATCGTACACTCCCCGGCAGTCTGTCTCGGGCGCTCATCCGGACAGATGCCAAGATACCCATCCGCCCCACCCGATGATGGACAGACTGGACTTTTGGCTTCACTGATTCCATCCGCTCCCCTGACTCCACCGGCTGTCTATTACCATGGAGCTAATATCGCAGTTTGTCAGCCCCTGCCATTTTTCTTCCACTCCCCGAGACCTATCCGTGTTATGATACCTGATGTTGCGAACAGCGACGGCCGATCGGCAAACGAAGGACGACGAAACGAAACGCCAAGAGTAAAGCAGCTTTGAAGACAGATCGCCAACACACAACTGGAGAGGGGAACTCCACTTCTATTCTTCTACCATAACGTGCTCGCTCACACTCACACAACTCCACGATGCTCGCTACTCACCTCACTCAACTAACTATCGATAAAGACAGAAGTATAAATAAAAACAACAATGATGCCATCCTCCTATCCCCCTATTCTCCTACCCTGCGATCAATCACCACACAGGTCCAATCTCTTCCACGCATGCTCCCCTTTCCCTTCCTCAGAACTCATGCTAACAAAGAAAGGAACAAATGCCACAAAGGAAGCTTCTTCACGCTCCATAGCCTCCGCGTATCGCCTCTCCCTCCCATATTCTTCCGGCGCTGCACCAATCCCAAGCGTATATCCGAAGGTTCGTCTCAAAAATATCGGGATAGGCTGCACCTATGCTGCGCGCGCCGAGCATCAATAAACTTACCCTCGGACGTATTAATCTAGAGCGCATGTGCGAACTTCTTTCTCTGAATGATAACGGGATTGGGTGCGTGCGCGCCTGATAGGCTGAGTATGCCGAGCAGCATAGCTTTCAACATGATGCATGTTTTTCCAATCAGAATTTCCATAGAAAAACAGGACTGCGCTATTGGATTTGCCATCCTCGCTAACAGAGTACCAACTTATAAAAACTGTTCCCCTACACTCCCGATTCTCCGGTCCCGGATGGCGCAACTTAGGGTCTAGTGGGGAGGGTCAGGCTAGGACGTTGGGCCGGTCATCTGCAACACTCGGGTTGATGTACTGTAGGTGGTGTTGATGTAAGTCGGGTTGAAAGGGTTGTAATTATTACTGAACGGCTAGGGCATTTCTATTCTTTTCTACTCAGGATATTGCACGGGTTGATGGATGATGGAGTCAGTCGACTACTGGAATTCGTGTGGGGCTGGAGAAAAACGGAGTTTCTTACAACCTTTTAGGATACAGAGGGACCCTCCTATCAGCCTTCCCTAATTCGCGCCGCGAATCCCCCACTTTTGCCGCATCCGTCCAGGAAATTCTACATTTATTTGAGCGCTCTCCCGGCCTGTGATTTAACATAAATCTTACCCCGCGATGGAAGTCTCAAAAATAGGCTATGTTGGTAGAGAGTGACTTGGACCCTTATTCTTTCTATGTCGCCGGTGGTGTCCTGTATATACACAAACGTGACTCTACAGAAAAAATCCTTCATCTCCAACATTGCCCATAATCTCTCCCGTCCTCGTTCAACCTCCCTATCCTTCCATACAACCCCTCCAAACTTTCCCCACACCCCTGTTCCCTTACCCCCCTTTTCTAGTTTCGTCTTCTTACACTGCTTCTCCCATCTTCCACGATCCTTTATAGTCCTGACACCGTCTCCTATTTCCTAATCATCACAGCTCGACACCGGTCTATCCCAAACCTCTAGCAAATCTTAATTCCGAACCTCCCGCATTCACTATGCCCAATTCCTAAAACATCCCAAACATTCCTACTTCGTCCAACTGAATCATATGCGCCATCGCTCCTCCGATACAATGCACCACAATCCTGCAACATCTTCACAAAAGAATCTTCCCAGCCACCCTCCATCCGCGTTTCAACTTGTCCGAGTTATGGAGCCTTTGTAGATTTCCAACAGAAAGAACACTTATAGCCGAATTGGCTAGGATGACATATATACTCGCACATAAAGCCTTAAAAATAAATAAATTAAACACACAGATCCCATCACAGTTCCGAATGTGTAATAGGACGGGGGACTTTCCTGCGAACCTCGTACCGTACTAGGCCCTGTGGGGAAACCATGCCTTTTGATATAAATTTATATTGAGGCCGCTAAGCTTGCACGGCGGGTTGCTAACAGTACTATGCACTCAATAAGTGGAAAAAAGTCACAATCATAATTATCTTGGTAAACTCCGGCTCCCACGCCGCTTTTTCAATTCTTGGGAAAACTTGCTCCTCCATTTTTTTCCCCTCTCTCTCGCTATTATCCGAACAACAGTTAGGTCTAGCGCAGGGGAGAAGGGAAAAAAATCGGATTAAAGAATAATGAAAACAATGAACAATAAATATACAAAGAGAAGATTTACTGTTGGAGCCCATAGAAAGGACAAAAAAATAAGGAAAGAATAAAAGTACCGCTGCGATAGGCTGTTAGCGCAGAAAACGGGGAAGAAGAACGGTAGACGAGTCGGCTGCTCCGACTCTTAACCAAGGAGAGGCCGGGGGATAGATCTCTCCCTCCAACAACACCGAAAAAGCTCTTGAAACTCGATAAACTCTAAAGAGACACGAAACGGAGGGATCTTGATGCCTAGTGAGCTTACATAATCCACAACCATCATGACATCCCATCATCCACCGTGATGTCTAAGGCCAATTCCCCCCCGCCAGGGTGCCAATTCCCGAATGCCCAACCAGATGGGCATAATACGGAATAAACATTATGGAACCAAATACCAGATACGTAATGCCAAGATGGCAGCGGGTATCAATGAAACCAAAAAACAGTATCACACTCTCTGCTTGGCGGTATAGGATGCGAAAACAACAACGCATTGCTAGGTGCCTAGTCGTCGGACACCATCAAGCCATATACCCTACGACCGCAAATATCCTAGCCCCATATCCGCATATCCGCATATCTACCTATCTATGCAACTGTATGTCTAGACAACTCTATCGGTATAACCACATGCTCTATCCCTTAGTCCGTCGGTGCGCCCAAGAAATCGGTGGAATATGTCTTAGTTTGAAACGCCAAGGAACATATTTCCAGTTAAGGAAGGACACTCTCCAAATGCTATTATTCCATTCCCAATTAAGGAAAAGTAAATCTCAGATCTCGTCATTTTCTTAACGAGATTTCTTGGGCGCAGCACCCGACGGACTATGGGATAGGCAATTGAACACTTAGAACAAGAAAAATAACAGAGGGGAATATAACAGAATTTCAGAATCACACTGGGGGCCTCCCGGGCTGTAGGAGCGCCACCACCGCTGCGTGGGCGTGCCGAGTAGCCATCCGTAGTGGTGTTTGGCCATAAACATCTAGTTTGCTAGGGTCGACATCGTCCCTTGCAAGTAATATTTCCACCACCCCCGCATACCCATTCCCAGCGGCATACGAGAGTGGCGTCCGGCCGTCATTATCTTGCTTGTCGGGGCTGACCTCATCCAGTTCGAGAAGCATTTTCACCACTTCCGTGTGCCCATTCCAAGCGGCGCACAAGAGCGGTGTTCGGCCGTCGATATTTGGCTTATCAGGGTTGACTTCGTCACGTTTGAGAAGTATTTTCACCACTTCCGTGTTGCCCTTCAAAGCAGCACAGTGTAATGGTGTTAAGCCAGTGGGAGTTGGCTTGTCGGGGTGGACGTCGTCCCGTTCGAGAAGTAGTTTTACCACATCTACGTGCCCATTGTAAGCGGCGCCCATCAGTGGTGCTTGGCCCAGGCCATTGGGCCTGTCCGGGCTGACTTCGTTCCGTTCGAGAAGAATTTTCACCACTTTCGCGTGCCCTTTCAAAGCGGCAACCCAGAGTGGCGTTCGGCCGTCCATATGTGGTTTGTCGGGATTGACCTCGCCGCGTTTGAGAAGCATTTTCACGATTCCCGCGCGCCCATTACAGGCAGCACTCCAGAGAGGTGTTTGGCCGTCGTTATCTTGCTTATCGGGGCTGGCTCCGTCCCATTCGAGAAGCAATTTCACAACCTCTTCATGCCCATTCCAAGCGGCACACCGGAGCGGCGTCCGGCCTTTCTTATCTGGCTGGTCGTGGCTGACCTCGTCCCGCTCGAGAAGCATTTTCACCACTCCCGCGTGTCCATTCCAAGCAGCACTCCAAAGTGGTGTTTGTCCGTCGTTATCATGTTTGCCGGGGTTGACCCCGTCCCGTTCGAACAGCAATTTCACAACTCCTTCATGCCCATTCCAAGCGGCACACCGGAGTGGCGTTCGGCCGTCGTTATGTGGCTTATCGGGGTTGACCTCGTCCCGCTCGAGAAGCATTTTCACCACTCCTGCGTGTCCATTCCAAGCGACACTCCAGAGTGGTGTTTGACCGTCATTACAGTGCTTGTCGGGGCTGACCCCGCCCCGCTCGAGCAGCAATTTCACAACTCCTTCATGCCCATTCCAAGCGGCACACCGGAGCGGCGTGCGGCCGTCATTATGTGGCTTATCGGGGGTGACCTTGTCCCGCTCAAGAAGCATTTTTACCACTCCTGCGTGCCCATTCCAAGCAGCACTCCAGAGCGGTGTTTGTCCGTCGTTATCTTGCTTATCGGGGTTGACTCCATCACGTTCGAGAAGTAATTTCACGACCTCATCATGCCCATTCCAAGCGGCACACCGGAGTGGCGTTCGGCCGTCGCTATGTGGCTGGTCCGGGTTGACTTCACGACGTTCGAGAAGCATTTTCACCACTTCTCCGTGCCCGTTCCGAGCGGCGGACCAGAGTGGTGTTCTGCTGTCGTTGCATGGCCTGTCAGGGCCCACCTCGTCTTGTTCGAGAAGAATTTTTACCACTCCCGTGTGCCCTTTCAAAGCGGCAACCCAGAGTGGCGTTCGGCCATCGTTATGTGGCTTGTCAGGGCCCACTTCGTCCCGTTCGAGAAGCTTTTTCACCACTCCCGCGTGCCCATTATAAGCAGCACTCCAGAGCGGTGTTCCACCGTCGTTTCCTTGATTATCAGAGTTGACCTCGTCCCGTTCGAGCAGCATTTTCACCACTCCCGCGTGCCCATTATAAGCAGCACTCCAGAGCGGTGTTCCACCGTCGTTTCCTTGATTATCAGGGTTGACCTTGTCCCGTTCGAGCAACATTTTCACAACTCCCTCGTGTCCATTCCAAGCCGCACCCCAGACTGGAGTTCGGCCGTAGTCATCTGCCTTGTTAGGGTCGACCTCGTCCCGTTCGAGAAGCATTTTCACCACTCCCTCATGCCCATTCAGAGTGGCAAACCAGAGCGGTGTTTGGCCGAACCGGCCCGGCTTGTCGGGATCGACATCCCCCCTCTTCAGTAGGATTTCTACCACTCGCTCATGCCCTTTTAGAGCAGCCCACACAAGGGGCGTATTATCCACACTGTCCCTTTGATTAATGTCACAACCTTCCACTTCTATCAACTCACTTACAATATCAACAATCCCGAACAGTGAAGCACAGTGAAGGCCACTAATGAGGTGGGGTTTATCGAAATCAATAGTGTACGAATACCCTTTCTGCGCCTTTAGGAAGGTTCTAATGGATATGTGGCTATTGTAGTCGTTAAATAGCTTCAATGCTAGCAGTTTCGCGTGACCTGAAAGGTCCCTTTTTGCATGCACTCCCCAATAGACGGATGAATATTCGAGAAAAGGTGTGCCATCGAGATCGGGAGCAGGACTTGTTGAAAGAGCTCTGACCTCCCGCGAATTCAGATAACTTAAGCAGGTCTCTGCCATTGTCGCGCGGACTGTGCCAAAAAGCTCGGGATGAGCTGCAAGATACCTTTGAAGAGTAAAATGGATTAACCGGACCATGGAAGCCTCCTTGTCAACCGTGACAAGTCCTTGACAACAGGCTAGCACTATTCCTATTGAAGGGATATTGTCGGCATTTAGATTCGGCGACCTTATTTCGACTGCGAGGGCGTGACGCAATTCCTCAGCCTTCAATGGCCGCTCGGAATGAGTGATCCACATCAAAGCTGCCATTCCAAGCCTCGCTTTGGCCCCACCCTGTCCCTTTATTCGACTTAAAATTTCATCGTACGCACTCTCCAACCCCAAACCATCGGTAATTTCGCCGAGTTTTTGCCGCCTAAGATGGATCGTGGGTTCTTGCAGGATCGCATCGATACTCAGCGAGACTAATAGGAATCTAGATATTTCTGTCAGTGGATAACTCGAGGCAGCTTCGGGAATGTTATTGTTTCTACATACATTTCAGATATATCGCTCGGAATTTTCTTCATGATCTCTGCCTCCAAAATACTGTCCATCGCGTCGGGGGCTGTGTCCGCAGCTAGCCTGCTACGAATATATGTGACAATATCATCCCGCTTGGGACTTATAGATATGCTGGCCACTCTTCCACCAAGACATCTTCCAATCTCAGGTAAAATGTGCGGTCTTCCGGTCACAAATATTCGAGTTTGTGGAGACTGTTGGAGGAGTTGGTTCAGCGAGCCGAGAAGGTTGGCCCGGTGTTCTGCTGCACACTCATCGAGAGCGTCGATGCACACTTCCTGCTAGACGTGATTTGCAGCATTCTCAGAATATCGGAAAGTTGCAGTCCCTGTCCCCCAATCGCATTTTTTCGGTTTTCGTATGCTTCTGATATCTCCTCCGGGATCTCCCGTAGCCCGAAAACCAGCTGTTTTAGCAGTGAGCCTAGTACGCTCGCGGGGGACTGCTCGTTTTTGGCGGCGAAGTCGAAATAAAAGCATGTAACCGTATCATTTTGTCCTCCAGCCTGATTGCACAAGTTGTCTATTACGGTGGAACTACCATCGCGACTTGTCAGCACTCACAATTTTTCTTCCGCCCATTGAAGTTCACTCGTATTACCTAATATAAGTTTTGCCAACACCAGGACCTCCGTAGAGAAACAGGACTTCGCTACCGGATTTACCGTCCTCACTGCCAGTGCGCCAGTTTCTAAACTCCTCTGTTTGTACGATCCATTCCCCCACATTTCCGACTCTACGATCCCGGATGTCCTGATGGCGCAATCTAGGATCTAGTGGGGAGAGCCAGGCTAAAATATGAGGTCGGTCATCGGCAACAGTAGGGGTGCTGTTGGTCGTGTTGAAACAGTTGTAGTTATTATTGAATAATTGGGACATTTTCTTCTTCTTCGCTGGTTCGGATATTGTAATAACACGAGCGGATGGTGGATGATGGGCGATGGAGTCGGTAGACGATGGGAATTCCCGGGGGTCTGTTGAAAAGTGGGGTTTTTGTGGAACCTGAATGACACCTCGGGGTCCCCCCGATCAACCTCCTCAAATTTGTAACAATATCGTATCACACTACGCTTTTACCTACACAATATCCCCCACTCATTTACGCACTATGCTATCCTTTCCTGCGGCTCAACGCACTTCACCAATATCCTACTAACCCAGGTTCTGTAATGATACGGGCCATTCTTTTTGACATATATCGCGACGCCATGTACTCGAGTGATCGGATATGGAAGCAGAATCGAGTACTGCATGCAAACGACCCTGTTTCTGCCGAGAGGCCAGAATAACGGAAAATATCAGCACATCCAAGTACGAGTACTCTACCCGAGCACCGTACGAGTGGAAAACCCCGGACGAAATGTTGGCAGACATAACCTTACACATCATTAATGATCTGACCTGTGAGATTCCCGACATTTCAGGCCTTATTCTCGTCATGCTCAATTTTTACCCTCTTCTTCATGGCTCGCAGAGCTGTGCGCAGCACCTCCTGCCAACAGACTGGGCATGTGATCAGGGCGGCTTGGCAAATATTCGCGAGCCGCTTAAATCGCGTTTAGGACTTGGCGATCTCCCGCTGCCCCGAGCCGAGGATTCATGGCATTCAATGCTTAATTGACGGGATGACGCCACCAATACGGTCATCCAAAGACAGGGATTCGGGTAATGCAAGTAAGCCCGGATAATTGTTTTTCCCTCTCCATCTCAATCATATGCCCTCCATGGAACCCCTTCTCAATCCCTAGATCTTGGTCGGACTACCCGTATAATCTGGTGAAAGTCGGATTGGCGCTAGTGACGATTTTCTTGAACCTGTCCAATCACCGCTGCCTATGTGTTTAAGCTGTGGCGAATTTGCCTTCTTCGTGGCCTCCTGTTGGCTCGGTTGCCTTAGTTTCGCGTTAGCTCCAATCCGACTTTCACCAGATTATACGGTATGGGATAGCAGCCCTCCTGCACCTCACCCGAGACCCCGGCCTACCATATGACGCTAACGCGGGAGCGAACTGATTTGCACTAAACAAGCAGCGAGAGCACGCAGCAAGAGCGCTTCGATAGCCACAACAAAAACCAGGTGGTGACAGACAAGCACTGTTGCAAAGAAGGGTTAGAGGAGGGGTTGAGTCGGGGCTTCTGAAAATGGGGATTGAAGCCGGGGGTTCTTTAAAGTCTTAGTAAGCAAAAATAGCAGGAACTCTGATGGGAATTTCTACCTTTAACCCAGATGTGTATTTATTGCTCAGAAGCCGGGGAAGTAGAGTGCCAGTGCTGTTTTATTTGCTTTTTCTCCTGCAGTTTGCCCCCCTTTTTCCCATTATTTCATTTGTTTCTTTGCTTCCAACTCCCTTCAAATATCATGGTTTACCGATTTGTTAGAAGGGGTTCTGTCTTCTAACCGCCCGGTTCGAAAATGCGCGCTCCTAACCCTCGATCATTTTTTGATCGAACCCCCCCCTTCATTGCAACATTGCAGACATGGATCAGCGCCAGCTACTCTCTTGTTGCCCTGTTTTGACGAATTTGCTTTTTGCTAATGTTACCCCTGTTCATCCCCGCCGATTTTCCTCACGCCCTTGGGCGCAATAGTATCCTGTATTGTACTTGTAAACTTTACCCCCTAGTCAACAGGTGCAGGAAACCAGTGGAATATGATACGCCTCAGTTTGAAACTCCATGTGATTTATTCCTGGTTGAGAAACAATGCTCTTTAAAATTTAATGCAATTAATTTTTTTTCGATTCCAGGAAGATAATTTCCTAATGCCGTGGTTTGCTTTGTGAGATCACGTGAGCGCAGCACCGATTAGGATTTTTAAATGTTGGTAACATGGCCGAACGAGGAAATAGCGGACGGCGGGGGCGGATATGAAACGAAACGCCAATATTAAAGCCACATTAAAGACAGATCGCCAACACACAACTCAGAGAGAGAAACTTCGCTTCTATTCTTCTATGCGCTCGCGCTCGCGACTCCGTGATGCTCGATGCTCACCTAACTAAACTAACTAGCGATAAAGACAGAAGCATAAATAAAAACGACAACGAAGCCATCCTCCTATCCTTCGACCATCACCACACAGGTCTACAATAATCTCTTCCACGCATGTTCACCTTTGCCTTCCGCAGAACTATCATGCTAATAAAGAACAGGACAAATGCCACAAAGGAAACTTCTTCACGTTCCATAGCCCCCGAGCATCCGCCTCTCCCTCCCATATCCTTCCGGCCCTTCGCCGATCCCGAGCGCATGTCCGAAGGTTTGTCTGAGCAATGTCGGGCAGGTTGCGCCTATGCTGTACGCGCCGAACAGCATCAATGAGCTCGCTCCCGGCGGACGTATCAATCCGGAACTCATGTGCCAACTCCTCTGTCTGAACGATAACGGGATAGGCTGTGTGTGTACCGGATAGGCTGAGCATGCCGAGCAGCATAACTTTCAACATAATGCGTGTTTTTTCAACACCGGGATCCCCGTAGAAGCACAGGACTGCGTTGTCGGATTTGCCATCCTCGCCAACAGAATACCAGCTTCCAACTTCTCCTTACTTTGTAAAAGCCATTCCCCTACACTTTCGATTCTACGGTCCCGGATGGTCTGATGGCGCAACTTAGAGTCTAGTGGGGAGAGCTAGGCTAGGATATTGGATCTGTCATCAGCAACACTAGGGTTGATGTAGGTGGTGTTGATATAGGTCTGGTTGAAAGAGTTTTAATTATTACTGAACGGCTAGGGCATTTTCTATTCTTTTCTATGATATCACACTCAGGATAATGCGCGAGTCGATGGTGGATGATGGAGTCGGTCAACTAGTGGAATTTCTGGGGGGGCTGAAGAACAGCGAGGTTTTTGTCCAATCTTTTAGGATACAGTGGGACCCTCCTATCAACCTCCCCTAATTCGCGCTGCCAACCCCCCCCCCCCCCCCCCCCCCGCCTTTGCACCATCTGTCCAGGAAATTCTACATTTATTTGAGCGCTCTCCCGGCCTGTGATTTAGCATAAATATTACCCCACGATGGAAGTCTCAAAATAGGCTATGTTGGTAGAGAGTGACTTGGATCCTTATCCTTTCTATGTCGCCGGAGGTGTCCTATATATACCCAAACTTGACTTTACAGAAAAACTCTTCATCCTCAGCGTTGTCCATAGTGTCTCCCGTCTTCGCTCAACCTCTCCATCCCCTCACATAACTCCTTCGAATTTTCCCGAGACCCCTATTCGCTTGTCTCCTTTTTGTAGTTTCCTCCTCTTACGCTGTTCCCCTCCTCTTCCACGATCCTTTACAGTCCTGACACCGTCTCCTGTTTCCTAGTCATCATAGTGCGACACCGATCTGTCCCAACCCCTAGCAAACCTTAATTTTGAACCTCCGGCATTCCCTATTGCCAATTCTTAACATTTCCTACGTCATCTAACTCCTGAACCACATACACCATCGCTCCTCCGATACAACGCGCCTCAATCCTGTTGAAAATGGTGCTGCTCGCCATACTCTCACGATACTTCCTTTTTTCAGATAGCTTCCGGGGGCGCGCTTGTGTATGGCTTCGGATATGCGCTGAGGATCCGGGCATATGGCCTCGGCTTTGGGCGATTGATTTGTACGTTCGGGAAAGCATTGCGAATGCAGGAATGCGCGATCGTTTTGGGATCGTGCAGCTTTCGGGAAAGCCGGGAGAAAAGCCGGGAGAAAAGCCGGGAGAAAAGCGGAAGCACTGTAAGGCTAGTGTGAGAGGTAGGAAAAGTGTTTGTTTTCCTTTTAGTTAGCCGGGAGTGCTCACGAGGGAAGGAGAGACCATAGAGCAGTGTCGGGCCTCACGGATGGATATATCTTTGTGATTGATATATGCTCCTGTGATCGCTCTTAGTTAGAGAGTTAAGAGCATCGAGTATCGGTAGGTGTCGTTGAGCGAGAGACTGTGGTTGTTAGGTTAGTGAGGGGTTTTTCCTCGCTTCTGAGTGCAATCGTTTTAGGTTGAGTTTCTTGGCATTTTCGTTTCGTTTCACCATTCGTCACTCGTCTTGAATCGTTTCGCCATTGAAGTGCAAAAAATCCTTCCACCATCTTCAGAGAGAACCCTCCTCGGCCATCCACCATCTGTGTCCCAACTATGCCCGAGATGTGGGTTCTCCGTGAATTTTCAACAGAAAGAGCACTTGTAGCCGACTTGGCTAGCTTGACATATATACTCGTACATAAAGCCTTACAAATAAATTAATCGATAAATGCACAGATTCCAGCACAGTCCCGGATGTGTATTGAAGCGGGGGAATCTTGCTGCGGCCTCGTACCGTGCTAGGTCCTGTGAAGAAACTGTGCCTTTTGATATATATTGAGGCCACCAAGCTCGACGGCAGCTTGCTCTAGTATTATGAAGCCCGCAGTGGAAAAAAACTCACAATTATATCTTGGTAAACTCTAGCTCCCACTCCCCTTTTCAATTCTTGGAGAAAACTTGCTCATCCTATTCTTTTTCTCAATATTATCCAAACAATACTTAGGTCTAGCGCGGGGAAGGGAAATGGCAAAATCGGGTTAAAGAAGAATGAAAAAAGAAATAATAAATATACAAAGAAGATTTACTGTTGGAGCCCCGGAAAGGACAAAATAAGGAAGGAGCTAAAGTACGACCGCGATAGGCTGTAAGCGCAGGAAAACGAGGAAGAACGGTTGACTAGTCGGCCGCTCCCATCCTTAGCTAGGGAGAGGCCCGGGTATATCTCGCCCTATATCAACACTGAAAAAGTCTAGAAACTCGATTAACTCTAAAGAAACACGAAACTGACAGATTCTGGTGCCCAGTAATCTAGAACCATCGATCCTCGGTGATCCTTAAGGCCAATGACCAACTCTCGTGTGTCTAAGAAGGATAAAATACGGAATAAACATTATGGAACTAAATACCAGATAAAGAATGCCCAAATGGTAGCGGGTATTAATGAAACCAAAAAAACACTATGATATCCTATGCCTAGCGATATAAGATGTGTAAACAATGCACTGCTAGGTGCCAGGTCGCCAGACACCATGAAACATACATACTTTATAACCGCAAATATCCTAGCCCTACATCCGCCTATCCACATATCCACATATCCATGCAACTATATACCCACATAAGTCTATACCCGCATCTTCTATAAGCAATTCAACACTTAGAACAAGAAAAGAACAGAAGGGAATATAATAGAATTCAGAATCAGACTGAGGGCCCCCCGGGCTGCAAGAGCGCTATCACTGCTGCGTGGCCGTGCCGAATAGCCATCCGTAGCGGTGTTTGGCCATAAACATCTAATTTGCTAGGGTCGACGTCGTCCCTTCCAAGTAATATTTCCACCACTTCAGCATACCCATTCCCAGCGGCATACGAGAGTGGCGTCCGACCGTCATTATCTGGCTTGTCGGGGTTGACCTCTTCCCGCTCGAGAAGCATTTTCACCACCTCCGTGTGCCCATTCCAAGCGGCACACAAGAGTGGTGTTCGGCCGTCGATATTAGCCGTATCGGGGTTGACCTCATCACATTCGAGCAGTACTCTCGCCACTCCCGCGTGGCCTCTCAAAGCGGCATGGAATAATGGTGTTATGCCGGTGGGAGTTGGCTCGTTGGGGTGGACGTCGTCCCGTTCGAGAAGGAGTTTTGCCACATCCACGTGCCCGTTCCAAGCGGCACACATGAGTGGTGTTGTGCCGGTGTTAGCATGCTTGATGGGGTGGACCTCGTCCTGGTTGAGAAGAATTTTTACCACTTCCACGTGCCCATTCAAAGCGGCACTCCAGAGTGGTGTTTGACCGTCATTATCATGTTTGTTGGGGTTGACCCCGTCCCGTTCGAGCAGCATTTTCACAATGCCTTCATGCCCATTCCAAGCGGCACACCAGAGTGGCGTTCGGCCGTCATTACGTGGCTTATCGGGGGTGGCCTCGTCCCGCTCGATAAGCATTTTCACGACTCCCGCGTGCCCATTCCAAGCAGCACCACAGAGTGGTGTTTGACCATCGTTATCTTGCTTGTCGGGGTTGACCTCGTCCCGGTCGAGCAGCATTCTCGCAACTCCCTCGTGGCCATTCCAAGCAGCACCACAGAGCGGCGTTCGACCGTCATCGAGTGACTTATCGGGACTGACCTCGTCCCGCTCGAGAAGAATTTTCACCACTCCTGCGTGCCCATTCCAAGCGGCACTCCAGAGGGGTGTTTGACCGTCGTTATCATGCTTATCGGGGTTGACCCCGTCCCGTTCGAGCAGTAATTTCACAACTCCCTCATGCCCATTCCAAGCGGCATACCAGAGTGCTGTTCGGCCGTCAATATGTGGCTTATCGGGGGTGACCTCGTCCCGTTCGAGAAGCATTTTGACCACTGCCACATGTCCATTCAAAGAAGCACCCGAAAGTGGCGTTCGGCCGTCGTTATCTGGCTTGTCGGGGTTGACCTCGTCCCGTTCGAGCAGCATTTTCACAACTCCCTCGTGTCCATTGTAAGCAGCACTCCAGAGTGGCGTTCGACCGTCATTGTGTGGCTTATCGGGACTGACCTCGTCCCGCTCGAGAAGAATTTTCACTACTCCCGCGTGCCCATTATAAGCAGCACTCCAGAGCGGTGTTCGGCCGTCGTTATCTTGCTTATCGGGGTTGACCCCGTCCCGTTCGAGCAGCATTTTCACAACTCCCTCGTGTCCATTGTCAGCAGCACTCCAGAGTGGCGTTCGACCGTCATTGTGTGGCTTATCGGGACTGACCTCGTCTCGCTCGAGAAGAATTTTCACTACTCTCGCGTGCCCATTATAAGCAGCACTCCAGAGCGGTGTTCGGCCGTCGTTATCTTGCTTGTCGGGGTTGACCTCGTCCCGTTCGAGCAGCAATTTCACAACTCCCTCGTGTCCATTCCAAGCAGCACCACAGAGTGGCGTTCGACCGTCATTGTGTGGCTTATCGGGACTGACCTCGTCCCGCTCGAGAAGAATTTTCACCACTCCCGCGTGCCCATTGTAAGCAGCAAACCAGAGTGGCGTTCGGCCTTCGTTATCTGGCTCGTCAGGGCTCACCTTGTCCTGCTCCAGAAGCATTTTCGCGACACCCTCGTGCCCATTCCAAGCAGCACCCCAGAGTGGTATTCGGCCGTAGTCATCTGGCTTGTTAGGGTTGACCTCGTCCCGTTCGAGCAGCATTTTCACCACTCCCTCGTGCCCGTTCCTTGTGGCAAACCAGAGCGGTGTTTGCCCGAACCGGCCCGGCTTGTCGGGATCGCCATCTCTCCGCTTCAGTAGGATTTCGACCACTCGCTCGTGCCCTTTTAGAGCAGCCCACACAAGAGGTGTATTACCAACACAGTCCCTTTGATTGATATCACAACCTTCCACTTCTATCAACCCACTTACAATCTCAACAATCCCGAACAGAGAAGCACAATGTAGGCCACTAATGAGGTGGGGTTTATCGAAATCAATAGTGTACGAATATCCTTCCTGTGCCTTCAAGAACGTTCTAATGGCTATGTGGCTATTATAGTTGTCAAATAGCTTCAATGCAAGTAGCTTCGCGCAATCAGAAAGGTCCTTTTTTGCATGCACTCCCCAATAGAGGGATGAATATTCGAGAAAAGGTGTGCTATCTAGATCGGGAGCGGGACTTGTTGAAAGCGCTCTAACCTGGTGCGAATTCAGGTAACTTAAGCAGGTCTCCGCCATGGTCGAGTGAACTTTGTCAAAAAGCTCGGGATGAGCCCTGAGGAACCTTTGAAGGGTAAAATGGATTAATCGGACCGTGGAAGCCTCCTTGTCCACGGCGACAAGCCCTTGACAGCAGGCTAGCACTACCCCTATTGAAGGAATATTGTCGGTATTGAGATTCCGCGAGCTTATTTCGACTGCGAGGATGTGACACAATTCTTCAGCCTTCAATGGCCGTTCGGAGTGAGAGATCCACATCAAAGCGTCCATTCCAAGCCTCCCCCTGGCCCCGCCCTGCCTCCTTATCCGGCCCAAAGTCTCACCATAAACGCTCCCCAACCCCAAGCCACCGGTGATTGCACCCAGCCTTTGCCGCCTGCGATGGATTGTGGGTTCTTGCAAGATCGCATCGATGTTTAGCGAGACTAGAAGGAATCTGAACACGTTTCTATTAGTGGGTAACTTAAAGGAGCTTCCGGAGTGTCCATTCTTCAGCATACATTTCCGCAATATCTCTAGGGATTTTCTTCATTATTTCCGCCTCCAAAATACTGTCCATCGCATCTGGGGCTGTGTCCGAAGCCAGCCTGCTTCGAAGATATGTGACAATATCATCCCGCTTGGTGCTTATGGATAGGCTCGTCACTCTTCCACCAAAACGTCTTCCGATCTCAGGTAGAATGTGCGGTCTTCCGGTTATAAATATTCGAGTGTGTGGAGACTGTTTGAGGAGTTGGCCCAGCGAATCGAGAAGTTCGGCCAGGTGTTCTGTCGCACATTCATCGAGAGCGTCAATGCATATGAATGTGCGCTTTCGGCTAGACGTAATTTGCAGCATTCTCAAAATATCAGGAATTTGCAGCCCCTGCCCACCAATGGCATTTCTCCGGCTGTTGTATGCTTCTGATATCTCCTCTGGGATCTCCTCTAGTCCGAAAACCAGCTGTTTTAGCAGTGAGCCTAGTACGCTCGCGGGGGACTGCTCGTTTTGGGCGGCGAAGTCGAAATAAAAGCATGTAACCGCGACATTTTGCCCTCCCGCCCGATTACACAAGTTATCTATTACGGTGGAGCTAACATCCCGGCTTGTCAGCACTTGCCATTTTTCCTCTCCTCATTGAGGTTCACCCGTGTTACCTAATGTAAGTTTTGCCAACACCAGGACTTCCATAGCAGAACATGACTGCGTTATCGGATCTATCGTCCCCACTACTAGTGTACCAGCTTCTGAACTCCTCTGTTTGTAAGATCCATTCCCCCACTTTTCCGACTCTGCGGTCCCGGATATCCTGATGGCGCAACCTAGGATCTAGTGCGGAGAGCCAGGCAAAGATATGAGGTCGGTCATCGGCAACACTAGGGTTGATGTGGGTGGTGCTGATGTAGGTCGGGTTGAAACAGTTGTAGTTATTATTGAATAATTGGGGCATTTTTTCTTCTTCGCTGGTTTGTATTTTGTATTAATACGAGCGGACAGTGGATGATGGATGACGGAGTCGGTCAACTACGAATTCCTGGGGGGCTGATGAAAAGTGGGGTTTTTGTGGAACCTCACTGACACCTCGGGCCCGCAGACCAACCTCCTCACATTTGTGACAACAATATCATACTCCGCTTTTGCCTACAGTACATGAAATCCCTCACTCATTTATAGCTCAACCCACATCACCAATATCTTACTAATCCAGGTTCTGTACAAATACGGGCCATTCTTTTTGACATATGACGACCGCCATGTACTCTAGTGCTCGGATATGGAAGTAAAATCGAGTACCCCATGCAAACAACCCAAGTACGAGTAATGCACCCTAGCACCGTACGAGTCGGAGAACCCGGACGAAACCTTGGCAGACATCCTGGTAACCTTACACATAATTGATGATCAGTGAACCCATGAGATTCCCGAAATTCAAGCCTTATTCTTGTCATACTCGATTTTTACTTCCTTCTCCATCACCCGCAGCGCTGTGCACAGAGCACTTTCTGCCAGCAGACTGGGCAAGCGAGCAGCTGAGATTGCGTTTCAGACTTCGCGATCTCCCGCTGCCTCCAACCGAGGATTCATGCATTCAATGCTTGATTGATGGGATGACGCCACCAATGTGGTAATCTAAGGACAGGAATTCGGATAATGCAAGTAAGCCCGGAAAATTGTTTTTCCCTCTCCATCTCAATTGTCTGCCTTCATCTTCTCTCTACTCGAGTAGCTAGAGGTTACAGTAGCAGCCCCCCAGCACCTCACCCCAGCCTACTACGTGGCGCTAACGCGTGAGCGGGCCGATCCCTTCGTTCGTGCCCGAATTTCAGAACCTTTTAGCGTTGCACTAATAGGATAGAAAGGACAGGAAGGGTAACGATAGACAACCCATCAAGATAAATTAAAATTAGGCGAAGTACTCGTACTTGT
>Ga0307510_10000894_pt1 | contig 31408 bp, 15 predicted proteins | sample 12_EM_MG_FD_207224 | JGI IMG/M metagenome (GOLD analysis project Ga0307510, IMG submission 207224) | Populus trichocarpa ectomycorrhiza microbial communities from riparian zone in the Pacific Northwest, United States - 12_EM | ecosystem: Host-associated > Plants > Roots > Unclassified | place... | reverse complement strand
CTGACTTTATCTCTGCCAAAAGCAACTTTAAAACCATGTCATGCTTGAAGGACAAACTCAATGATAGTATACATTCAAGGACTATCCAGACACATTTTAATGGAAAAATTGCAATGCAAAATCTATAGGATTACTGACTTTATCTCTGCCAAAAGCAACTTTAAAACCATGTCATGCTTGAAGGACAAACTCAATGATAGTATACATTCAAGGACTATCCAGACACATTTTAATGGAAAAATTGCAATGCATCCATAAAATAAGGATCGTATGCTAAGATATTGCCAAAAAAGGTATAGTACAAAATCTATAGGGTTCCTGACTTATTCTCTGCCAAAACTAACTTTACAGCCTTAAGGAAGAAAATTTTTGCAAGATTTTGAACTCAGCCTTCTCTTCTCAGCACCAACAATGGTGCACCTACCAGTATACCATATTGCCGTGATAAAGAATAAAAAAGACAAGATAATGACCTCTTGTCACTGCCAGCACTTGCCCAGAGATGCAGGTCACAGCAGATCCCCAGTTATTATCTCAAGAAAAGATATCACTGTCAATACATCAATTAGTGATACAGATTATACACCAAGCTCCTCCAGTGACAAAATCAAGAGACTGCAAAAATATCATTGCAGAAAAGTAATGGTCAGCCAAACTCAGATATCAAAAACCAAAAAAAAAAAAAAAACACCTCAATTACCAGTTGAGTTCACCAAAACTCCAGAGCAATATCATTTCTCTTGACTAAATAACTGGAGGCGTTTGACTAGGTCCTCTTTCAATGACTCAGGTATTTGTGGAATATAGGTTCGTTTGGCATCTGCAATCAACAACTTCCTGCATTTCAGAAGCACAAAGGGAAACCAGTTTAAAAGCCATAACCTAAAATCTCATTTAGATTGCTGTATTTAATTGGACAAAGCAAGCAACCACCAGAGAAATATAACAAGAATGGCACAAGTTTATTAAGAACCTTTCCCCTCTCCTCCCATCAAAGAACAATAGTAAAAAAATAGGTCAAACACTGACAGGAAGAAATATTTAACTTGTTCTAAATAGGCTTTCTTGCAATGTTAATGTCATATTAAAGAAAAGACCCTAAAAACATATTTTTCATTACATGGGTTGCGATTACAAGTGGCATTGTCTATGGGGAGAAATTACTAGAATCACAACTCTGAACATCTATGAAACTGTACAGAAGTCAAATTAATCAAGACGTACTTTAAATCAGTACCACTTGGTTTGTTTCCTGCTTCTTGAATACATGACCTCTTTCTCGCACGCATGAAATTGTATACCTTATCTGACAAACCGCATGATCCCAAAATGGAAGATGCTTCTTGGTTGAGGCTAAGACAAAATAAAGCAGCACACAAACAAACAAAAAAGTTAGTAGGAAAAGCGAACATGATTAACGAAATAGTGAGCATACAGATAATAAGCATTCAACCATCCAAAAATATGAATATAGCAACATCTAGTTTCAACTTATAATGAATGGCAACCAATGAAATGGTTTAAGAAGAAGAACATCAAAATACTAAGCTTTAGTATGAGGATCCGAAAGACCAACAAAAAGCTTAGTAGCAAACTTGAGTTTTTAAAATTACAGAATAACCACAACCACAAAATTTAATAAACACAAATCAAGCAAAATAAAAATTGAATGCATAATTTAGGAAATTTAGGTCATACTCCAGAAGCTAATCGGTTCAATAAATAAGACTTCAAAACAGATTAAGTATAATATAACATACACTTCTTTGAATTCTTCAACTTTGGCTAGAGATTGAGCATCCTGTGAAAGCAAAATGCAGGATTCCTCCTTTAGCTTTCTCTTCAAACCTGAAATGTCAGCGTGATACTTCATACCACCATTTTGCAATTCAAGTTGATCATGTCCTCTTCCTGGTGTCAACTTGCTTGTTGTATCATTACTGTCACAGATATGTGGCTTTACAGAATTAAAAGCACCGTTTTGAGAATGACCATTTTCACTTGCTGCTGCAAATGTGTGGTGGGTCTCACCTTCAACAGCATCAACATTTTTATGCTTTTCAAAGCCATTACTGCTTGTCACTGTTGATACATCTTTGTCACATATCTCCACATGAACTGTCTCTTTCACATTCCCATTCATTTCCTTGTTTTGACACTTATGAGGATCAACCTTTCCATTAACAGATGAAGAAACACTTTTGGATCCAGAGTTCCCAACAAAACTGAACTTTACCGGTGGGCTAGAAGGCACTCTATCAATCTTAGACATGGCTGAAATATCCTTTCTTGAAGATTTTTCAACCTGTGGTTTTGTAGGCAGTGCTTTCAAAGGAACAGCAGCCTTTGAACTTTTAGATGCTTCGCTGCCATTCAATTCGCATGATTTTACTCCATTGGAGGTAAAAGCAGAGTCAGCAGATACTGGCCTTTGGTTAGTGCGGGAAAAGAAAAGAATATAGGCCTTCTCTGACATGACCTCCTGCAGTGTTGAGAGTGTCACATATGAATCATTGCAGCAATACCACTGACCGATTGCATCCTGCACACAAATATATGGAAATGGTATCAATAAAAAAAAATTGAAGTAGCAGCTTTTATAACTACCATAAACCAAAATCAATAATGAAGTACATGTAAAAAAGAAAAAACAAAATTAAAAAAGCCAGCGAACACAGACCTTGATGTATGCATAATAGTGTCCAGCTTCCAAGGAATATCCAGAGTGCACAATGATACCAAAAAGATTATACTTGGGTTGTGGATCCTGTGATGGATTAAAAAAGGAAAAAATAATTAAATAAATATAGAAATTGTCATAATAAGATACAGGGCCCACAATGGCTATAGTACAGATGAACCTTGTGCTCAATCAAACATTAAAGTTTCTCAGTTATAAATGAGGCATTGCACCAAAGAAATTACTTTAACTAACATATATGTGCTTTGATTCCCCACACAAACTTTCAATTCTTTTCTATATTTGGGACCCTACATAAATGTACTGCCATATCATTTTTCTATGCACACAACAGAGAATAAGAAGCCTGAGGAAATATTAATACTGATGAATTACAGAGGAAAAAAGGGAAGAACACAATGTGAAATATTTATAAACTATGGATTACATGTGTTCCGATCAGGTAGCTTTTTTCATTTCATAGGCTTTATTTGTTCCTTTTCTTGTTTGTTGGGAGGTGAAAGAAGGCATTAAACAGAAATCTCTCTATTGTCCATTTGTCACCAATAACTGACCCTTGTAAACTTAAAGAAAGATCACAGATAAGATACTTGAACACCAATCAATTGATTACAAATGAGAATGCACACATGAAAAAACAACGAATTTCCTTATCTGATCAGAAATAATATCTGTCAATTTTGTTTCTATTATAAAGGCACATTCACTTTTATTGGAAAAGCAATTGTCTTTATGCAGCATGAAATTCTGATCTATTAATTACATCAAAAGGGTATAATGCCCTCATTCTTTTTCAATTGCCAAGAGAAGAGGTTGTAAAGAGAACTAAATGGTGATAGGGGTGGAGTGTGAAGGCATGGGAGTACAATCTTTCTTCACAGGCAGGAATTCTATGAAGCATTGGCAAACTAGTTTACCAGAAGATCCCCTTGTTGGAATGGACTGTTATTCTCCATTGTTTCTGCAATTGATGATATTGAAAGACAGTGGAGATTGCACAATCATTTGTGCTGGACACTCCCCAAGTTGGTTTTAGCTGTCTCATATATCAGTTTCAATCAATTTAGGGATCAATTTAAGAGGGAAATGGAAAATCGAAAGTTGGGTAAGAATACTGTCACATTTATTTATCTATGTCATGCTATGATCCCATGTCAAGCAGCATAAATTGCAAGGTCATGCTAAATGGAGTTGAAGATGACATACAGTATCATGACGGTGTTAGGACTAGGTGGTTGCAATTGTAGAATAATACACAGCACAGCAGGAATCATTTCTTTTCCATCTTGTTTCTACAATTAAAAAGGAAGGCTAAAAATAACATTCTTATAAAAGTCAATGGGATGGAAATGGTGCAAATTGAGCAACAGGTTGGTTTTCACTTGCTTTAAGATTTCAAGAAGATAGTTAAAAAAAAATAACCATGCATTGAAGCACCCTTCAACAAGCTTTTGAAAATGGTGCTCATTAATCTTATCCATAAAAAAAAATTGGTGCTCGCTAAATGCTAGGGGCTTATGTTCCATTCTCATTATATACACATCCAATCTGAACTGCACTGTTTTAAGGCAGAGTCTAGCTTAAAGACATCTAAGACTTCAATTCTGCAGATTAAAAGAAATCTAACGCTTGCAATCACTGCAACTGCCTTCTGTTTTGGGCAAATCCCACTCTACCAACTAACACCTGATTCTGAAGTCTAAAACCTTATATTAAGTTTTGAATCTAGTAAATTCAAGGAGATATAAGAAATATGAATGTTATATATTCTACAGTTTATACTCGTCATCAAGAAATTGCAAGTCTTCTAGTTTATTTGATTTTAATTTCAAACTAAGTGCATGTGTGTTGTTGGAGAAATGCATATTATTCACATATAAAAATCGAGAAGTGCATTTATAACGAACTAAATACTGGCAGTAGAAGAACCTAAGTCCAACCACATAGATCTACAGGACCGACCGATTGAACTCATCAAATTATTCAAACCTGGCTTGTCTTGCTCATGAAGCTTGAAAGAACCAAAACTTCTTCAAATGCAATGGCCTTATCAATCTTCCCACCGAATATGCCCTCAAATCTCTGCTAAAACCAAAATCCAACAATAACTCTCATCACTCAAAAGCAGCATCACAACCAACTTCAAACACCTACAACCTAAATAACAACAGCACGAACACAATCATGAAAAGTTAAAACCCACCTTCAATTGGATAACAAGAACATTGGGCGCTTGAAGTACTGACATTTGCTTCCTAGCTGCCACTAGTTTCTTACAACTAAACAAGCATAAGTTTCTCATTCATAAATATCAAACACACAAACAAAAAATAAATACACACACAAATTCAAACTACTTACTTTTCGCATTTGTACTTGTTATTCCCATCCAAAACCTCAGGCTGAAAAAACTTTTGCATCGCATCTCTTACCGAATTACTATTTAAAACATCTAAACTAATATCCATAATCTCATCAACTTTATTCGACTCGCAATTGCAACACAAGCACTTCACTTGACTTTGCAATGCACCTCCAAATATCTTCTTAACCACACTCCCATCACCACCGTTCTCAATCCCTTTCCAACTCAGTTTCTTCAAACGCAAACACGTATTATGGCACGCATCAATCACATATCGCAAAAATTCGTGCGCATCTTCCTGTCGTCCACAGCGAAAATGCTCAGCAAAAATCTTCAAACAGCTTCGAATCTTCGAGGGCACATCGTGCGCGAGATCCGAACTGAGTGAACGGACTATCTGTTTTTCAAGAATACAAAACGGACAGTCTCTCTTCCTATCTCCGCTAGCAAGGGAATTACCTTGAAAAAATCTTTAAGATATTAGCCAAAAAAAATTTTAAAAAAAAAGAGCAGAAATTGAAAGATAGAAATGCTTACAGAGAGAGGAGTGTTGGAGACGTAGGCAGAAATTAGCGAGAGGAGGAGTGTAAGTGAGGCACTGAAGGACGCTATTGAGATAACAGGAGTTGCCGAGATTCTTTAACCCTAGAGGACCGTTTTTGCGTTGTTGACTCAGCAAATTCGGTTGCCAACTCATTTGCAATTTTTGCAGCTGAAACCCGCCCATTCATTAATAGCAAAACGAAATCTATGGTGATGTTTCTTCTTCTTCTTCATTAGAAACGACGCTGTTTCCTGTCGTCAACCACCGCAAGAGCCGCCGGGAGAAGGCGAATCGCATCGAATCGAATGGAATCGAATCTTTGTGTGTTGAATGGGTATTGGTTTTGGGAAAGAAAGAATAAGGGATTAATTATTAATTGTGAAAGGTAGGAATTAAAAATGGAAGCATTTTTTTAAAGGGAGGAAGCTGCAGCAGCAGCAGAGGCAGCATCACACGAAGATCACCAATCCCGAAAAATGCTTCTTTCTTTTATTTTTATCTCTCTCTCTCTCTCTCTCTCTCTCTCTCTGGTTGTCGAGGGTTAACCCCCCTCTCTTTTGATATTTTGGGTCTACTCTCTTATAATTATTCTCTTGTAATTTTATTGTTTTTTCAATAAAATCTTTTATTTTTAATATAAAAAATCTGATATAAATTTTTTAACGTTTAATTAGTAATTCATCGATAATCTCCAAAATTATGAAATTGTATGGGTATAAATTTTTTCATTCGAGTATCTCAATTTTTTAAAATCATCCAATCATACTATACAGTATTTTTATTTAAAAATATATTAAAATAAATAAAAATATTTTTAATATCCACACATTAAAACTATTCAAAACATAAATAAATAAATAAATTTTAACAAAAATCTATTTAAATTGTACTTCCAAACTGGAGCTAAATAGCTGATGGGGGCATCAAGTAAACATGTGCAGTCAATGCTTTTCTAAACAATCAAGAGATTGTGTGCTTATGAGTTATGACCTATGGTGGTTATGAATTATTTTTATTTTTTTATCTTGAAATTTGCGAGCATGGGAGAGTCATAAATTAATGTTTTTCAAGGAAAAGAGACCGCAACCGAGAGTCTTTGTTTCTGTTTCAGGAGCTTGGGATAAGTCAATTTGAATTTTCAGTCGGGGTCATTTCCCTTGGATTAGTAAATTTAGATTGAGCACTCGCATGTTGGTCGGTCCAAATGGTCCCCCCCCCCTAAAATGGGTCCAAGTTCTCCTATTTTATATCAAGGAAATAAATAACGTGCAGTGAATTTATTTTAAACCAGACCCTAATCTATTTTATTGCTATTTTTCCTATCCCTAAATTCTTAACTAGTTTTTTAGAAAGTACTTTTCATTTAAAAATATATCAAATAATTATTTTTCCATTAAAATCATAAAAAAAACTTTGAGAAAATATTAATTTAATATATTAAAAAAATACTTTTAAAAAACATATAAAAGCAAAACCAATGGCACTCCAGAATAGACTTGACCGAAAGGTCAAGAAAGGTATGGCGAAACATTCTTATCTTAATGAAAATTTTGACATTTTTCTTAGAGGTTAAGTTTTACTGTCGTCGGTCAGCAGACGCAAGAATACGACAATGTGAAAAGGTGAACTGCAGGCATGGCACATCGGCATCCACTATCCAAATTTAAAACTATACACGTTATACATTTGTGAATTTCATGTGTACCCGGGCAATGATACTGGTATTTTCTAGAAGAAGAAGGGAAAAGAACGTAGGGACGAGGGATCCCACAATTGCTTCACCTCCTCCTTTTTCTCTCCTTACAAGTGACAGAAAAAAAAGGAACAATGGACAGCAGTCTACAACAAAAATACCTCAAACAGTGAAACGTTTCCGCAAATGTTTCTTTTCATAGTGATGCATTTGTGGGTTTTGCATCTTTACACATCATTGCCTCCACTAGATTCAGCTCCATACTGGCACAAAAAGAAACACCAAAGTAGGAGCAGCTGAGCCAATGCATAGGATGACGAATTTCAATACAAAGTCCACTATTAACATGCAAGGTAGTTTCTTATGAAAAATAAAAATTGCAAGCAGAAAATTGACAAAAATACAAGATACAAGCAACTGATCTCACAGAAGCAACAAAAGATTGCTTTATGTGTAATTGCATACCTCAAAAATGTCTTCACACACTACTCTATGGTATATTTAACTGTTGGAAGTTGATGGTTCAGTCAAAGGTATGGATTCAGGATGTTTCGATTCATCAGAACTGCCTTTAGAAGCTTCCTTCTTCAATTTGTGATTATTATATGCTGCTACACCAGCAATAGCTGCAGCAGGTTCAAAAAAATCACCGTTTAGCATAACTTGTGCAAAATGTCACTTGTAAATTGTTGGGTTTCTCTACATTTCACAATTCTAGGCCTTCCAAGCACAAATATGAAGGGTCTGTTCTTGGAAATGGAATTTCATCAAAAACATTCTTATTTTTTAACTAAACAGGCATTTATAACATCATTAGACTTCTTAATGGAGACACTCACCAATAGCATAGCCAAACAGGTTTATAATTGTTAGCTTCGTATCTGCAAATAGAAGGGCAGACAGCAAGACAACCACCCAATCCTTGACGACTCCAGCCACACGAATGGTCAGAGCACTCGTATGTGAGATCACAAGGAAAACTGATAGATTGAGAGCGAAGGTGCAAAGAGAGTTGAGCATTAACACTAGTGGTTGAAGGTTCCATGTCCCATGTGCTTCCATCCTTGATTTCTCCAGAAAGATCCAAGGAATAAACAGGAAAACAGAACTGCATAAAAGAACCAAAAATCGCATTCAAACGATAATAATTTTCCTGTTCATGGAACTAGTAAGGAACACTTCCATAAGAATGAAGTTTTACTAGTTAAAGATAAAAATAATACTTGCCTGCAGGGACTGACATAGTACATGACAGATATAGGGTTTAATTTCAGACCCTTCCTCTTCACCAGAATCTCCATAAAAATAAGTCTCAAGGCCTCTCCAACAACTCCACCCATCTGGTACACAACTCCAATCCAGTTGATATTTATTTCTCCATAAGAAGCCACTAGAACACCAAAGCTTATCACTGACATTATGAAAAGCATTCTGCAGCTCATCATTTCAAGTCCAGCTGCTACACCAAGAACGAAAACAGCTACTGGCACTGCAAATCTCATTGAAGAAATCAAACATCACAAAGCATCCACAAGGACAAATCCCAAAGTACTTAGTAATAACCGGCCAACTCTAGCCACCGAACAGAGATGCAGTCACAGATGCTCAGGATCATAATTAATATCCAGAATAGATCCAGGTGATTATTCAAACTCATAACGACAATTTATCAAGATGTAAGAGGGAAAATGATAAATATAATGAACAACAAAGACATGAATCACCCACATTAACAAAAGAGGCAAAACGTTTAGCGTAATCACAACCAGAGCATTGTGTGTTCATGAAGTTCTGTGCCTTAATGTAGCATTGATCATGTAAAAACCATGTTTATTTTTTACACTGTAAACCTAGTAAAAGAGGGATGAAAATGAAGACAGTAAACACTTACTGATAGCCTTCAACATTTGTGCAAAAGCCACAGATATGTAGAGGTATGCTGTGTTTCCCAGCCACAGAGTCATTGCAAACGTTGCACCAATTGGAATAACTGAAGTTGTATATCTTGGTACACAAACATCAGTTAGATATAGGACAAAGCACAATCATATGTAATGAAATTGTCAAGGATGTTCATCAATGAACAGTTACGGAGAAGTTTTAATTTTTGTACTTACATTTCCAGTGTCATTCCTTCCTCAACCCTCATAACCTGTAACGAGTTACAAATCAAGATTAAGAGTTGCTTAAGGGAAATTATCATAATCAGAGAGCCCGATCAATCAATCAATCAATACCTTGAAAACCTTGGTTAGTACAAAACACAAAACAGAGGAGAAAACCATGTGAAGCAGAGTCAGTCCAAGAGGATAAGGAAAGTTTATTTCCTTAGATGACAAAACCCACTGCAATTAAACAAAACCTTACATTAGCCACACAAAGGATCAATTTATTAAATAGTACCCATGTGAGCTACTTGTGTAAAGCAAAATCATGAAAAAAGTTCATAAGATGAAATATAATAACATTAAATTCACTCTATAAACCCTATAAATATAAATATATAAAGGAACATTCAACTGCAAATGCCAACAACGATAGGCTTTAATGCAATCTTGCCCAAAAACTCAACAGAACACTGACGCTTAATCAATCAATCAGTTAATGAAGAAATGAAAAGGAAAAGGAAAGGAAACAGCGTGAGAGAATAAGGGAGTTGACCTTGTTAAAGAAGATCTGGCCACTGGAGAGAGCAATGTAAAGGAGAATATAAGCATACGTTACTGTTCCTTCTTTCAGGAAACTTCGACTCCGATCCGCCATTGCCACACACTTGCGAGATTCTGTTACTTGGTTTTCTCAGTTGAGTTTTGATAGAGCGACTGGACCTGGAGAGAAGTAGAGTAGAGTAGAGGAGAGGAGAGTAGAGTTGTGAAGAAGCTATGCTTTGCTTTCCTTGCTCTCTAGTCTCGCCTCTTTTCTCGGCAGGAAATTAAAAAATCGTTTGAGACGGATTGGGATTGGGTCTTTCAGTTACAAAACTTTAAAGATCTGGATATGGGCCAGCAGTCTGTCCAAGTTCAGTGTTAAATTAACATACGCTGGGCTAGCCTTAACTAAGGTGGTGAAAGCTCTTAGCCCAACTTAACACTCTTTTTTTTTTTTTTTTAGAATCAGTGAACCCGTTTATTTTTTCATTTTAAAAGTATTTAAAAAAAATTATTATTTTTTATTTAATTAAAATTAAAAAAATTTTGGTGTATCCAGATTATTTTGATGTGTTGATGTCAAAAATAAATTTTAAAAAATAAAAAATATATATTATTTTGATACATTTCCAAACAAAAAACACTTTAAAAAGCAATCGTTATCATAATATTAAATAACCTTTAATCTTTAATGATATGTGAGTGTTATACAAATCAATTAATTATACAAATAGAAGTTGAGAAATAGATTTTTTTATATTTTTAAAACATATAATTATTCAAACTTGAGAAATTACTCGTATATCAAGAATTGTATTCGCTTTTTATATATAATAATAATAATAATATTTTTGAATATTTTCATAATAAAACTTATATTTTATAAAAAGAAAGAGCACAACTAGTACATATCTATGTTGTCTAAAAATTAGGTGATTAATTACACTAGTGAACATGGATTATTCGGTTTATTGTTATAAGAACATACTAAACAAAAAGTTATCCAAGAAAATATTAGAGTTCATACATGTTAAAATTATAAGCATGTAATTTTATATATCATGCAAACTTGCAATCAAAACTAAAAAATAGCATGTATACTAAACATACATTCAAAGTTGCATAAAAGATTGAAATACAATCATAACATGCATGCTAATAATATAATATATTTATGTTTAGACTAAAATAAATAGGAGTACTTATTTGTTGAAGTATTTTGAAAATAATGAAGTTGTTGTTGCTATCAGTGATGAATTATTTGTCATTAAAATTTCATTGCTCCTCACTTGCATAACTAGAATATTTGTAATAAGCTTCATATGATTCCAATAACCACCACCTTGTTTAGATGTAATTTTAAACAAGGTTTACAAACAAAAATAAATGGACTTAAGTATCTCTCAACAAAACTGAATCTAATATCTAGGTTAGGAAGAAAAACAAAGCTCAAAACTCTAAAAAATTGAGGTGATGAATAGTGTATAAAATTTGAAAAAATAGCATGGACCTCTTATTTTATAGTGGATTTTAGAGACTAATAATGATTATCATAATTAATTTTCATCATTACCAAATTTGATTACCTATCATAAAATCATATAGAGAAATTAATTTGAAATATATGTACTAACTCAAGTCAAGCAAAACTAATTTAAGAATACTTTTAAAATGAAAAAACTTACATTATAATTGTTCTTTTCAAGATTTTATATTTTAAAATTGCTTCATAATGATTTTATTTTTAATCTCATTAAAAATATCTTTCTCAATATATACAACAAACTTTCATTTATCTATTTCTAAATCTTTCAAGAATTAGGAAAGATCTTGGCAACAATTATGTGCTGACATATGGTACATAGCATCTAAAACCATAGCTTAAAAGGATTGTCACAAATTGATGTTGTTCTTACTAACTTGTTGTTTTGTACAAATGGATTAACACATAAATATTAAATGTTTTCTTTTTAATTTATCTATTATTTCTTTAATTTTTTTAGTTTATCTTGTACTTTATTTTTAATCACTAGTAAATTCATCATCATCATTTTCCATATGAAATTCATAACAAAATACTTATCAATTCATCAAAACTCATTTCAATTCATATCCATTAGCATATAATATTACCCATACACATATTAATTCAACAAACCCATAAATTATTATAAACCCTAACATTTTCAATAAATAATTATAAAGAAATAAAACTAAAATTATATAATGAAACAAATAGAGAAGATGAAGGAAACTTTCCTCAAGCATAAAGCATAAGAGGTTACTTGCTTAACTAATTAATACCTTAGGGCTAGAAGAGAAATTTTGTAGAAGGGAGAGAGGCAGGGACAATAGTAAAAAAAAAAAAAGAGTTTGGATCAATTAGTAGCTAACAAAGAAAATTAACTCTGTAAAGCTATTATATTAATATTTTAATGCAAAAAAATATTTTTTTAAAAAAATAAAGGGGCAATTGCCCTCTGTTGCCTCTATGTGGCTCCGCCATTATGCTTTATCATTTTTTTTTCTACTCATATTAAACAAAAAAAAACATTTTAAAACAAAATATTCATGAAATTTGTATTCATTCATGTTTTTTTTTATTTACTCCAAGTGTGCTAAAAATAATAAAATGACATAAAAAATAACAAATTATTAACTTGAAATTATCATAGAAAAGACATTAGTTATAATCTTATGTTATCGTTAGATGAGAACTTCTTCCTTATTTTTTTAATAGTAACAATTATTTAGATGCATTGCAAAAAAGAATAAGGCTTTCTTTCTCTCTTTTTCATATCACTCTCTCCTTTTATTTTAAAAAATAAAACATGATTTTTTTTTAATAAGAGCATGATATATAAAATATTATTTTAATCTTTAAGTATGCTTATAAAAAAGTTATTTGAGATTTTTAAGGATTATTTATTGAAGTTCTCATGATACATATACATATACTAAGCGATTTAACCTACGCTTCACCGTGGACCATATAATTTTTTTTTCAACAAAAAATAGAAGTAGTTTTCTCCAACGTGTTTTTTGACAAAAAGAAATCCTAAGCATAAATATAAAAGCATACGCATGTATTTAATTAAAAAAATTGAAAATTATTTGTGCCAATAAATAAAAATAATAATTATTAAAATGTCTATTCAACTCGGGTCGGATAATGTTTTTTAAATGAATGAACTTGCAGGAGCTATTAACACATTTTTTAACATTGAGAAAAGAAATATAACTATGAATAAAAACAGTTGATGTTTATATATAATTTTACAAGTCAACCCACAAACCTGCTACTCGAGTCATGGACTCCATTAAGTATAATAAGATTTTTATGTATTTTTAGTTTTTGCTAAATATATAATAACAATTTAAAAAAAAACAAAAAAAGAGAAAATTAAAGGGGAAAAAGACTAGGCCCAGAGCCTCTAGGCCTTTAAAAAACCAAGCCTGAGCCCACGCGCCTGAGCCTATTTATTTGTTTGAAAAAAATAAAGTAGACACCAAGCCTAGACCAACACATCTAGCCTTGTTTACTTTTTTTAAAAAAATAATGCAGAGGACGTGTTGTTTGCCAGATCGAAATTTGGCCACCATTGCGGTGGTTGAAAAATCAGGTCATAAATTTTTTTCTCTTAAAAACTCATTTTCAACCCATTTTTACTTAAAAACACCTAACAAACACTTGTATAACATCAAAAAACCAATTTATCTACCCAAACAATTATATAAAAAAAAAAGGGTCCAAAAACACCAAATCAAACCAGGTAAGAATTTTCTTTCTTGACCTAGATCTGTTTTTAGACAACTTTGAGACTCAAAATAACTTTCATTAAACTCTCCTTGTTGAATATGACTTGTTGACACCAAGTCTGATTTTCGTTTTTGCTAGAATTAATGTCAATCATGATTTTCTTTCTTTTTAAGTGAAATTCAATAATTTCCTCTCTACTCTCTTTTACATAGAGATTGAAAAATAAAAAAACTAAAGTTTCATACCAAAAGTGAGTTTTAAAATTCTACAAGTATAAAAGAATGTGTCATTGGAAAAGGAAGAGGACTAAAGTTAACTTTTTACATAAAGTTTGAAACCACCACCAATTTTCTTTGAAAATATATAATAACAAAATTTTTAAAAAATAAAAAAATAAAATAAGAGGAAAATTAAGGGGAAAAAAGACTAGGCCGAGCACATCTAGGCTTTTGAAAAACAAAGCCTAGACCTATGTGTTTCATCATGTTTATTTTCTTAAAAAAAAATTAAAGTATATACTAAGTCCAAACCCACGCGTCTATCGCTGTTTATTTTCTTATAAAAAAATTAAAACAGACAACGCGTCGTTTGCTAGCCTAACATTTGATCACTATTGTGGTGGTTGAAAATTAGGTTATAAAGTTTTTTCCCTTAAAAACCTATCTTTACTTTAAAACACCTAATAAACACTTGTACAACATCAAAAACCAATTTATCAACCTAAAAATATATATATTAAAAAACAAACAGTCCAAAAACACCAAAACAAACTAGGTAAGATTTTTTTTTTCTAGGCCTAGATATGTTTTTAGGCAACATTGAGACTTACAACAACCATCATTAAACTCCTCTTGTCAAATAAAACCCGTTGACACCAATTTTTATATTTTTTATGGTCGAAATCAATTCCAATCATGATTTTCTTTCTCTTTAGTTGGAATTCGACGACTTCCTTCTCTCTCTAACATAGGGATTGAGAAACAAAAAATAAGTTTCATACCAAAAGTGAGTTTTAAAAATCTACAAGGATAAAAAATGTGTTATTGAAAAAGTAGAAGGACTAAAGTTAATTTTTAATGGAAACTTTGAAACCGCCACCTATTTTCTTTGTCTTTTTTCACTTTGATATTTTATTTTTTTTATTTTATCATCTCTTGATAACCTTGCTTAAATTGATCCTCAATTTAGTTTAGAAAAAATGAAATTAAAAAAGAATGGAACAAAAACAAAAAAAGTGAGGGCATATTGATTCATGAAAAGATCCACAATGCAATTTTGAACGATTAATCCTCCTATGTCTTTTAGAATATTGTTATTATATGTATATATATATATATATATATATATATATGAAATTTGTATTTCTAGATATTAAATATTAAAATATTTCATGAAAACTGATAAAAATATATATATTAAATATATAGTTGAATAAACACATGCAAGGCAAGTGACAAGAAATTAAATTGATGATCAAGTACATGTAAAAAAATAAATCTTCTTTTAAATATCAAATATGAACTTATAAGTATATAAAAAATACAATAAGACTTTTTAATCAGAAAATTTATTGATAATTTATAATAATGAAAAGAAAATATATAACAATTTAACCAGCTTTTATATATTTTTTAATAATTTTTACTCGACAATTATATCTAGTGTGAATTAAAATATATTTTATTTTATTCAAGTTTTATTCCTATAGATAGCATTTGATTAAATTTTAAACTCTTGGATTTTTCTTTTTCTTTTTTCTTATAATTATTTTATTAACAAATACTCTAAAACGCGTGAGGAAAGTACTGTAGCTTTTTCTACATGTTTTTTTTTTCTGTTTTTTCATTTATTTTTGTTTTTTTGTGTTTTGTCTTTTTTTTTCCTTTTTTTTCTTTCCCCACATTTTGTTTTCGTTTTTTTCTCTTTTCTTTGGGTTTTACATGTTTTTTTTTCTTTTTTTTCCAAGATTGTCTTCTTTTTTTTTATTATTCTTTTTTGTTTTTGTGTTTTTTTTTTCAAAATTATCTTTATCATTTTTTTTAATATTGAACTGATTGAAAATTTAGTTCTGTAGTTTTTTTCTTTAAAATATTATGGATTACTACAATGTTTCACCACATGGTTTTTTTTTTATGATTTTTTTTTTCAAAATGGTCTTTGTTGATTTTTTTTTCATATTGAACTGGTTGAGAATTTTGCTTCGTAGTTTTTTTCTTTAAAACACCGTGGATTATTACAATGTTTCCCAACATGGTTTTTGTTTTGCTACAGTGTTTCCCCACATGTTTGTTTTTTAAAATTATCTTTGTCGAATTTTTTTTTAATATTGAGCTGGTTGAGAATTTAGCTTTAACTTTCCCCACATGTTTTTTTTCAAAATTATCTTTGTTGATTTTTTTTAATATTGACCTGGTTGAGAATTTAGCTTTAACTTTCCCCACATGTTTTTTTTTCTATTTTTTTTTCATTTTATTTTGCTTTTGCTTTTCCAAAATTATCTTCTTCTTTTTTCATTTTTTTTTTCATTTTTTGTGTGTTTTTAAGAATTGTTTTTGTTGATTTTATTTTTTTAATATGAAGTTGGTTGAGAATTTAGTTTTATAGTTTTTTTCTTTAAAACACTATGGATTGCTACAGTGTTTCCCCACATGGTCTTTTTTCCTTTTTTATGATTTTTTTTGTTTTTTTTCCAGAATTGTATTTGTCGATTTTATTTTATTTATATTGAACTGGAAGAGAAATTAGCTTTGTAGTTTTTTTCTTTAAAACACTGAATTGCTACAGTATTCCCCTACGTGATTTTTTTATTAATTTTTTCAAAATTGTCTTTATCGATTTTATTATTTTTAATATTGAGCTGGTTAAGAATTACAACTGTAGATTTCCTCATGAAACACTATAGATTGCTACAGTGTTTCCCTGCATAGTTTTTTTTCTTTTCTTTTTTTTTTGTTATGATTTTTTCCAAAAAGTTTTTTGTTCATTTTATTTTTTAAATATTAAACTGGTTAAGAATTTAGTTTTGTAGTTTTTTCTTTGAAAACATTGTGAATTGCAACAGTTTTTCTCCATATAATTTTTTTTGTATTTTTTTCACAAACCTATAACAATGCACAAGTATACAATAAGCCTGCGACATCGCGCGGGCAGAACATCTCGTACACATGCCAAACATGTATTTTCTCATTTGTTTCAAGGAAAAAAAGGTTTTCTTTTGCGACACTTGTGCACATGTTACAAGGTGTTATTTAAAAAATATTTTCTGTACTTTAAATCTTTTGGATATAATATTGTGATGTACATGGAAATTTCTATTTTTATCAAAGTGAGGTGCTTAAATTAATTATTTCTATCATATAATACTAATAACTTGAAAAGAGTGGCAGAAAAACAAGACCTTCATCCATCTTAACCTGACATCACATATTAAGGTAGGTTAGGATTGTAATACTGTTAATAGTTTAAAGTATTTTTTATTTAAAAATATATTAAAATAAAAAATTTTTATTTTTAAATAATTATTTTTGACACCAGCACATTAAAACAATCTAAAAATATAAAAAAATTATTTTAAACAAAAACAAAAACATTTTAAATTTTTTTGAGAATGTGGTTTGCACTAAGTTCCTAAACACACTCTAATTGATTGGCATGGACCTTGAAACATAAGGAAACCACCCTCACCCCAACTATTATGATCTGGATATCATGGTAAAAATAATTTTTATTTTTTAAAAAATATTTTTGATATTAATATATTAAAATAATATAAGAATATAAAAAATAAATATTTTAATTTTAATCAACTTTTATTTAAACTGGAATTCCAAATACGTGATTCATGTATTTTGGGTAGTACTGATATTTCATTAGTTTTTTTTATATATAAAAAAAATTGGTGATGGAAATGATATCGAAGGAGAAAAGGCTGCGAAACACACAAATGCTATGTGGACGAGAAGCACCCAGTTTGCAACGATAGGATTTGATCTTAAATTCCCACCTCCAAATGCTCATCCACTCCAACACCATGCACATATTTTTTTTTTTCCTTTTCTCTTCTCCTGTACTCCTGTATCCCTATCCGATATATGTAACCACTGTGCATACATATGGTCGAGTATCAGCCCCACCACTTTTTGTCTCCATGCAGATTCCTACGTATAATTAACCTCCTTGTTTTGCGTTCTGTTTCTTTCTCTAACTATAATCTCTTATATCTGCTTTCTCTGCATGTAGTGCATACTCTTGCTGCTTCTCCAAGGTCTGTTTTGATTTTCTCTCTACCTTTCTTCACTCTTAGTTTCTTATTGCTTGCTAGGATGTAACCACAGTGGTCTTTTATCCTTTACCCTGTTCTTGAGGTTCTGCTTCTGAGCACACAACATGTTATTTTTCTTCTCGTGCTGCTACAAGTTATTACTTCTTATCCTTTTCTTTTAGCTGTTCAAAGTTAGAGGTTTTTGTTTATCTTGCGTCTTTTGAGTGTTTCAAAACTTCAAGACAGAAAAAGGAGCTGCAAATGTTTCTTTTTTACAGCGTGCTTGATTAAACAAAGCGTTAATAGTTTCTTGGTTTATACTTTACACCTTATTATAGTTATAGTTACTTCGGAGATAAATTAAAGATATGCATGTTCTTTTTCTCTTTTATATATATATATATATATACCATACGTGGAATCCCACTTGAAGTTTGATACACTTTGCTGGTTTCTTTTACCTGGACTTCTACAAGTATTTCTTTTTGGTTCATACTTTATCAACAATTTTACTTTTGTTCCTTTTCTTTTAGTTTATTCAGTTCTTTCGGTGTGTCTGTTCTTTTTGTATTAATTGTAATTTTAGATGCGCTGGTGAAGATTCTTTCAGCATGAGTATAGTGTAATGATAATACACTATTAGTTGAGAGTTGTGTTGGGAACCCATCATGTGTTTGTGTTTTTTTCCTTGCACTGAATTCTTTACATGGCCTCTTGTGTTTATTGATTGGTAGTAATTTGTTAATTCTTAAATACAGATTGTTTAAGTGGGAGGATTTAACAGTTGATTTTAAAGATGGAGATAACCAATGTCACGGAGTACGAGGCCATCGCTAAGCAGAAGTTGCCAAAGATGGTCTATGACTATTATGCTTCTGGTGCAGAGGACCAGTGGACTCTAGCAGAAAACAGAAATGCATTCTCAAGAATTTTGTGGGCCTTTGTCTCTTTATCTTTATAGTTTATAGACAAAACGCAGGATGTGGAACTTGATTGTAATTTGCATCTTTAGTAATGTGTTTGTTTTGGTTTGAATTATACATAGGTTTCGACCCCGTATTCTTATTGATGTGAGCAAAATAGACATGGCCACCACTGTCTTGGGATTCAAAATATCAATGCCTATTATGATTGCTCCAACTGCCATGCAGAAAATGGCTCATCCTGAAGGTATGTAGCAGTGTGCTTCTATTTTGGCTTGTTGTTGGTAATGGATCTCTTCTGCTAATGGTTTAATCTGGCCCTTGAATCTGTTGAAGACGGGCGTGGTCCTTATTTTGATAGAATCCTTCTCCTTTAATGCAGGGGAGTACGCAACAGCAAGAGCTGCATCGGCTGCTGGGACGATCATGGTTTGATTTTCACCATCTTACGTGTTTCATTTAGATATGAGCACTGCAGCGTTCCATAAACTGAATTCTCTACCTTGAGAGGCACTGCTAATGTTTCTTTTTTAAGGATAGATAGCACTAATTCAACTAGTTCATACCAAAATAGTTAAATAGAGGATCGAGCAGCTAAGGTTATGTGCCTGTTTGTTCATGTTTTATCACATTTCTCCCTGAATTCTGATAATTTGGTGATTGCAAGTAGTTAAAGAATGTTTCAATGTTCATTATGTTGCTTACAATTATGGGATATGTGATTGTTTGAACTGTCTAATGTAAATCACATTACGTGAAACCCTTACCTGAAGTGTATACCCTCAAACATTGAAATCGTGCTGTGGTGATATTTTTCGAACTTCGAGTGTTTCACGTATCTCTACTGGTTGTTTTCTTCCTTAAAACTGTTCTCTCTCTCTCTCTGTCTTTTTCAGCTGTTCTTCTGAAGAATGTTTTTGACAAATTTTAAATCATTGACATTCCCATCATAGATGCTTCTTCAACTTCAATCTTAGACGTCTTCGCTGTACTTAATTTTAAAATGTTTTCCTGATTATTTCAGACATTGTCCTCGTGGGCTACATCCAGCGTTGAAGAGGTTGCATCCACTGGACCTGGCATCCGCTTTTTCCAGCTCTATGTAAGCTTGAGATACTATGTTTGACGTCCTTCTATTTGTTGGATCAAAATATCTTGGTTTTCAGGTGTGCTTGCAGATGTCAGTAGTTTGCTTGCCAAATGCTTTTGCTGTTTATTTTCGTAGGTGTACAAGGACAGGAATGTCGTTGCTCAGCTTGTCAGAAGAGCTGAAAGGGCAGGTTTCAAGGCTATTGCTCTTACAGTTGATACCCCAAGGTTGGGCCGCAGGGAGGCTGACATCAAGAACAGGTGCTAACTTAAAATTAACATCGACCTTAACAAACCATTTGCTCAGAGGAGTGGTATATCCTGATTGTGACTTTATATGGTTTCTGCTGATTGGTTTTCTTACAGATTTACTCTGCCACCATTTTTGACATTGAAGAACTTTGAAGGTTTGGACCTTGGAAAAATGGACAAGGTGAGTCCAATTAATTGCTTATGAGGAATAATTATATGATTCTCAGAAGAATAATTGTATAATTGAACATTTTAGATGATAGCTCTCTTTTACACAACTCATAATTAGCTTTGTTAGCGGTGCAGGCTGCTGACTCTGGACTTGCGTCGTATGTTGCTGGTCAAATTGATCGTACACTGAGCTGGAAGGTATGCTAGATTGGTCTCTATGGTTGAGATTTGAAATGTTCGGAGGCTCCGGGTTAATTTATAAGCCACTACTTGAATCAGGACAAAGCATTTAGATAATTTTCTTTTATTTGTTTTAATTGAATTTGAGACATTTCGTAAAAGAGGTTGGACATTCTTAAGACTCGTAAGATGTTAGAACTTTAAATAAAAACTTTTTTTTCTTGAGTTCTTTGTATTGGAAGTTTAGAAAGATCATTAGGCAATCCAAATTACTTTGGTAAGGAATTTAGAATTTTTCAAAATCTGTGAGTAATTGTAGACTGTAATACTGATATAGCGTGATTATGTGTTAATTCTTAGTATAGATGACTTGCTCCATTGATTTCTTTTGGAATATGTATAATTGTATAGGACGTGGAGTGGCTTCAGACAATCACCAAACTGCCAATTCTAGTGAAGGGTGTACTCACTGCTGAGGATGGTAAGAACAATACAATGACAGTCACTTTTATAATTTTTGTGAATGCTTGAACATTTTTTTATTTTTTTTACTGGTTTTGCAGCAAGGCTTTCAGTTCAAGCTGGAGCAGCAGGGATTATTGTGTCGAATCACGGTGCTCGCCAACTCGATTATGTCCCTTCCACTATTATGGCGCTGGAAGAGGTAATTCAACATGTTTCTACCTGAAACATATGCTAAGTTGATTGAAAAAATGATTACAGTCTAAAAGAGGGATTGTATTTTATCTCTGTATCGATGATGTCAGGTTGTCAAGGCTGCACAAGGACGAGTTCCAGTGTTCTTGGATGGTGGTGTAAGGCGTGGAACTGATGTCTTCAAGGCATTGGCGCTCGGAGCCTCTGGCATATTCGTAAGTATCAAACCTTGACATAGCCACAGCTTTCGTTTGGCAATCTTAAGAAAAGGGCTGCATAATTATGATCCACCTAAATGCTAGGAATTAATACAGACCATAGTGCACAGCTATTGTTAATTAAGGGCCTGTTTCTTTTCCAAGTCACTGAACTTGAGGTGGAATTCATTTGACAAGATGAGCCTTTTCTCATTTTTATCATCTATTAAAAGAAACTGAGAATTGAGACCTGTTCGGTGGTGTTCTTGATGACAGATTGGCCGACCAGTGGTCTTTTCACTGGCTTCTGAAGGAGAGACTGGTGTGAGAAAAGTACTTCAAATGCTGCGTGAGGAGTTTGAACTTACTATGGCGTTAAGTGGTTGCCGTTCCCTCAAGGAAATCACTCGTGCCCACATTGTAGCCGATTGGGACCATCCTCTCAATCGCCTAGCTCCAAGGTTATAGAAACATTCCCTGGATGTTCAGCAGCCCCATGCCTAATAACTTACTCTGGGAAGTTGAGAGCATGCCTTTTTATTTAAAGATGTCATTACCCTATTGATGGGTCTGCAAATCTTTTGAAAATTTCAAGCTTTTCTTATTGATGATGGACGGTTACAATCTTATGGCTACTGTGCTGCTTCACTGTATATTCTTTGATCAAACAAAAAATATTATATACTATAGTTTTCGCCTTCAAGTGCTGATATTAAATGCATCGTCTTCAAGTCGCTAGGCTCCAACAGTTTGGATGCCAGATTTCCAACATAAAGGAAAGCTAAGGCAGTTAACTCTGCTCCTTCAGATCTTTCTATCTTGTCAAGACTTGAGCATCTTCGATGCGTAAGCATGCATTGAAACAAGCACGAGACATTCCCGCTTAGAGCTTCGCTTAATCCTAGCGAAACTGCTTGAAGAAACGAGCTTCGTAGAAAATTGAAATCCTGCCCTAATTCGTAAGGTTCAGTTTGTTTAGAATGGTAGCTAAGGTGGAGCGCTCTGGAGTTGATATTGTTTTCTTAGGGTTATGAAATCGCGTGGTATAAATTATTTTGATTTTCTCCATTTTATTACCGAGTCGTATTAATGTTTTGCTGTTCAAACCGAGGAAATATTTGCTAACGTAGTTCAAATTGTATTTTTTAAAAATTTAAAATTACTTTGTTAAAATTATTTCAAATATAAAAAATAATTTTTAAAAAATAAAAAAATATTATTTTAATATATTTCTAAATAAAAAACAATTTAAATTGCAACTGCTAATATATTCTCAAGCATCCCTAGTAAATAGCGGCAGATGTATAACTTGATTAACGGGTCATTTTACACCACTAAAATTTGAATTTTTATTTTTAGAAAAGAAGTTAAAAAATATTTTTTATATATTTTCTCTCATAAATAAAAAATAAATATGAAGGTTCTTATTAAGCTGATCCTACCAAAATGAATTAAGATCTTCTCATGTTAAATAGAAAATATTATCTATCATTTTCTTTTTAATCCAAACATCTCAACAACAAAAAAATGAATGGTTAAGATTGTAGTGGCCAATATTTACTTAATTAAACACTAAAATTAAGATACTTTGTTTTAATGTTTGTCTCTTAAACATATTCTCAATTCAGACTCTATTTATTTTTGTGTTTTAAAAGTGTTTTTGAAAAAATTTAAATTTTTTTTATTTTTACTTTAAATTATTATTTTTTTGGTGTTTTTATATCATTTTGATGCGTTGATGTCAAAAATAATTTTAAAAAAATAAAATAAAAAACATTATTTTGATACATTTCTAAATAAAAAACACTTTAAAAAGCAACCGCAACCACACTCTTAAACAGGCTTTGATATTTATATTAAACTCATATATATAACATCATTTGACTTATTCATAGTTAAAATATCTCACCATTTCTATTATTTAATTTTTTTATGGAAATTAAAATTCTTCCAGATTTTGTTTTGAATTTTATACTTATCTAGAATGTAATAGACAAGGTAACAAAATACCTTTTTTTTAATTTTTTTTTAATTGAATATATTTGTACATGTAAATATAATTTTAACTTATCACTCATTCTTTTTTTTTAATTAAAATAATAAAACTATATTACTTTTTTAATACATCAATTATGTGATTCCCTAATTATTACTATTATTATTACTATTACTAATTAATAATGCATCTAAAAGATTTGAGGTGTGGATGCTGTTCATTTAAATAGTGCCTGAATTTTTTTTTATTTTCAATTTCAATATTTTATAGCCAATTTAATGAGATATGATTTAAATTTGGAAGGAAAACAAGAAGGCTAAAATGTAAAACACAAGGAACTCACGTGGCTAATCTAAAATACACATGAAAAGTTATTTAGATTCAAAAATTTATTTTGTATATTTTTTATAATCCATGTGTTTGAAAGAAAAGAGAGAAAGTAGCTAAAAACAGTGAGAAAAGAGAAAAAATTGTTGATTGATTGTATTTTGATGAAGATGTTTGTGTTAATGAAATTTTCTTTTCAAGAGAAGTTCAATAGAGATGTTTTTTTTTTTCTATAAGCATTTCAAGAAGAGTAGATTGGCATCCTTATTTTTTTCAATTGATTTTCATTTTTTGAAGTGATTTTGAGGTGTTATGGGTCTGGTAAGTGGTTTCTCAATATTTATATTGTGTTTTGGAAGTGTTTTCGAGTAAAAAAAAATTAAAAATTTAATTTTTAAGGTTTAAAAACTTGAATTCTAATTTTTTGATTGGTCTAGGCGACAACTCACTTATCATTGCAAGCAATTTGTCCACAACTCCTAATAAGAAAAATAAAAAAAAACAAGTGCACCTAGGTTTTTGATTAAATCCAAGCACGCAGGCCTAATTCATTAGAACCTAACCTTTTTGTTTTTATTTGTTTTTATTAATTGTTTCTATATAAATATGATTTATACCCTCTTTTTTATTTCTTAAACAAATTGAATTAATTTTGTGTTTTTAAATAATAATTTAGTTTTTTTTTACTTTTTTTAGTTGAATGATTTTTCAAAGAGATTAGTTTAATTTATATTAAATTATTTTCATCTTATATTTTATATAGATTAGTTGTATTTATATGGTTTTTTTTTTATAAAAATAGAAATTATTTGTTATTAGCAACCATATTTAACTACTAGGATAAAATAAATAAAAATATATAAAATAAAAAGAACAGTCGGTGTAAAATATTTGTATGTACATTTATTTTTATTTCTATTATGAAAATTTGCTTTTCACTTTAATATTTTAGCAGTGTTAACAAACTTCTTTTAATTCATCAGTTCATAAATTTTTTTAGTTTATTTTATAAAGTGTAAACAACATTTTTTTTTCTCAAGTAAAAAAAAACCATAATACATGAAAACATATTTACTATGTAATTTTGTTCATGTTAGAGATTTACTTGAAATCTTACCCGACATAAATAATATATTTTTATTTTTTAATTAAAAAATCATGATATTTCATAATACACTCACAACATTTGTTTATTATGTTATAAATCAACTTGAAATTTTATTCATGGAGTAGCGCAGGTGATAGGTCTGGTGTTAATTATTTATATATTCATGATATATATATTTTTAATTATTTTCATTTTCATTTTATTTTTATCCAAATTTAATTATCAATTATATCAAACTTCTTTGTCAATATTTATTTTCTTAGTGATCGAGATTTTTTTTTTTAATCTAGAATCATAATTTAAATGTGAATGTTTGTGTAATATTATGTTTAAAACTATAGAGGTAATGAAAATATAATATTTAAACTTAACTTGTCCATTGACCCTGTTGAGGAAAATTTATGGATCCGTGCCATAATTGTTTTTTAAAAAAGGAATTCATTATTAAAATATTAAAAAAAACAAAGAAAAGGGAAAAGAAAAGTTAAAAAATATCTGTCATATTCTAGTCTTGACAGGTTAACAGGTTGGTCCAAGTGAATTGTTTTTTTTATTATTATTTTTCTTCAGAACAATTTTACTTTGAAAAAAATTTATTTAATTAATTAATTGGATAATCTAAATTTAACCGGGCCGATACATGCCTTGTTTTAAAGGAAACCAACCTGGTTTAATCTTTGGTTTGGTCAATCCGTCTGGCCGGGCTGGTTTATAACACTGGTTTGAAATGAAACCAATTCTATACAGTACAATCTCTACTAGGCCTATTTGATAGAACCCAGCCCAAACCGATCATTTCTAGCTCCGCAAACTTCAATTTCAGCTACATCTCTGCAACAGCAAACTCCGTTGAAATTTGGTGGTAAGCTCTCTTTCTCTCTCTGTTGCTCGCTCGCTCCAATTTGTTCTCGATAAAATCAACTGAATCGATCTTTATCCGATTTTGTAATGATGATTAGAAGTGAAGAGAGAAAGATCAGATGGGGAAAAGAGGGAGGGCATGCGTGGTGGTATTGGGAGATATAGGCCGGAGCCCTCGAATGCAGTATCATGCTCTTTCCCTTGCTCGTCAGGCATCTCTTCAAGTTGACATTGTTGCTTATGGAGGTACCTCTCTTTTTCATTTCCATTTTCAATTATTTTATTTTTTTGTGTTTTTTTAATAAATTTTATTCAAACTTTCTGCAGGTTCTGAACCCCATATGGCATTGCGGGAGAATCAATCTATCCATATCCACAAAATGGTACTTATCACTCTAAAATGTTTCCTTCTCTTGCTTGAATATCTCTATCGCATCATAATACTTTTGATTTTAATGTTTTTTTTTTTTGCAGAAACAGTGGCCAGCAATTCCGCAGGGGTTGCCGAAGATGTTTAAGCCATTCATGCTTTTACTTAAGCCGTTATTTCAGTTTCTTATGCTTCTTTGGTATTTGTGTGTCAAAATACCGCCACCCGATGTGTTCCTTGTGCAGGTCAGAACATGCCAGTACCATAATTCTTAGGACTTTCTTGTCTGCCCGTGTAATGAGTTGTTTAAGAAAAAAAAAGTTACCTTTTGAATGCTGCCCATAAGACACATAGAAATTGTGGTATGAAAGTGCAATTTGCTGGAGAAAAGTTGAACTTTTGTCTAGGTTATGGAAAAAGTGGAGGAGAGAAGGGGCAGGCTGTGTGTTAGTGGAATTGGTGGAGAGTCCTAGATGATAACCATCTCTCAGATAGGCCTCCGTGTGTCCTGACTTTTATTTGTCAAATTGTGTGATTAAATGCATATTGGAAACTCAGGCACTTAGCCCAGTCAAGTAGAGACTACAGAACAGTTATTGAGCCCATGCTTTGTTGCTGAGAACATGATAGAATTGCCTCATTTAAGTGACCATTGTTAATTATTCAACCTGCAATTTTTTTTTGGTGGTAATACATTTAACCTGTAAAATATATATAGCATTCTGTTGTTCTGGGCATTATAGCTGATATATGTATGTGTGCATGCTTATATTGTCTATGGATCTTTTTATTGGATTCCTCACAGATTAAGCCAAGACTTGTCTCATTATTGTTTTTGGCTTCTGCAGAATCCTCCGTCTGTTCCAACCCTGGTAGCTGTAAAATGGGCAAGCTGGTTGAGAAATGCCAAGTTTATTGTCGATTGGCATAATTTTGGTTATACTTTGCTAGCATTATCGCTTGGAAGAAATAGTCGATTTGTGACAGTATATCGTTGGTACTATTGATTGTCCTTTGCCCTGTGAATTATCAGTTTTGTTGTTTCTGTGACAGATGTCTTGGTTTTTCTTACCTGCTTAGGTTTGAGAGGCATTATGGGAAGATGGCTCATGGTTCCCTATGTGTAACAAGGGCTATGCAACATGAATTGACTCAAAACTGGGGAATTAAGTAAGATGGTCAGCTCAACATGCTCAGATTTTCTGCATTCTGATTTGGACTATTTTATTATCATATCTTTATGGGTTTATTACTCATCTTTTGTACATTAAACTGACAGAGCTGCAGTTCTATATGATCAGCCACCTGAGTTTTTTCATCCTGCCTCACTCGAGGAGAAACATAAGGTGAACCCATGTTTCATGCTAAGTTCTTCAGTCAGAAGACACTGAATTGTAAATTTATCATGGATCATTGTAGTTATTCTGCAGGTTAGGTAAACACATCAGTGAGTCCCAAGGTGTTCATGATTGTGCCAGCCATGGTAATATCATTGACAAAATAAATTTGTGATCTTATCTTTGTTGAAGTTCAGTTAGATCCAGATTTATTTGCTTAAGTTATACATTTTTTGCAGGAGCTGTGGGAATGGGTAGCCCTAATCTAAATGAGACTTTATTTACAACCATGGTTGCTGATGATATTTTCTTAAAGCCAAATAGGCCTGCTCTTGTTGTAAGCAGTACAAGCTGGTGAGTTGTTCTGTTTTATTTTTCATGCTCACGCTGATGAGCCATGTATATACCCCAATTGCTGAGTAATCTCAGATTATGGTGCCATTGACATATTCGGTGGTTCTTACAGTTTTCCTTCTCACTGTAAAATATTATTTCACTTACAGGTTGTCTTAAGTTTGTTATGTGAACATGGCTACTGTATTACATCATTGTTAATGATTTTTTCCCTTTTATTTTGTTTGGATTGGCTGGAGGGATGAAAGGAAGTGGTTTAATTTCCTTCATTTGAGTGTTGAAATGATGGAAGTGAAAGGAGAAGAAAAGAAGTATCCTCCAAGTAGAGAGCAAGGAAAACACAGAACTCTGTTCAAATTCTTTTAAATATACCCTATCATCAGTTCTATAATAACAAATCACTGATGAGAAATTCTTTATCCTAGTAATCTAATTAGATGCCCTGATATATGTCTTTTTTTTCCATACCAAACTCAAGGTTTTCTATGTTTCCCTATATTTCACGATCCTAACCTTAAATCTCAACCATGCAGAGTAATAATTCTAGTTTACTCCACCTGATTAACTAGTTGACCTTGCATAGTGGAACACTCTCAAGCAATGCAGTGTTGCCTTTATGATAATTCAATTGAAAGTAAACTTACCAGAGCATATTAAAATGAGAGAATGGTTTGCAGGACAGCAGATGAAGATTTTGGCATTCTTCTTGAGGCAGCAGTTATGTATGATAGACGAGTTGCTGCTATTCTAAATGAAGATGATTCTACTGTGGAAGTTCTTTGGAATGAAATGTCAGCTGGAAAGGAATGTTTGTACCCTAGGTTGTTATTCATCATTACAGGTGATATTTTTGTTTGCTTCATTTTCTTATCAACATTTCTTTTGCTTCCCAAATGAATGTTTTTGCATCTTTGGCATACAACAACTTCTAACCTGTGATCTCACTCCTTCGATGAATGAAGGTAAAGGGCCAGAAAAAGAAAAATATGAAGAAAAAATAAGACGGTTACATCTTAAGCGTGTTGCATTTCGTACCATGTGGTTGTCAGCTGAGGATTATCCATTGCTTCTAGGTAGTAAACCATCTCACTGGTTTTTGTTATAATTTCTTCAAGCGAGTGAAGTAATCCCATCTCTCTCTCACATTCACAGGTTCGGCAGACCTTGGAGTGTGCTTGCATACTTCATCATCAGGATTGGACCTTCCCATGAAGGTATAAACCCAATGTTGAAATATGCATGAAATCTGTTTTGCTTTTTTCTTGACTGATATAAACTCTTCCTCATTGCACAAAAGTTATGTTATTACTCTCCATAAAAATCTCTGGCACAGGTCGTGGACATGTTTGGTTGTGGACTACCTGTTTGCGCTGTCGCCTACTCTTGGTAAAGCCTTACTGTTTATTTTTTTCAGCATGTGATTTAAGGTTCTAGTTGCATTATTCACTTATTTGCCATGTTTTCTTTGGCACTCTTGATTGGAAGCATCAAGGAGCTCGTGAAAGTTGAGAAAAATGGTCTCCTCTTCTCATCATCTTCAGAATTAGCTGATGAACTTTTGGTAAATTTTAATTACTTTGTTATGATAATATTTTTCATGAATAACTAAAAGCGAGAAAAAATTTAAGCAACTTGCCGGAAACTGATGGTATGTGGTATAAAGGCACTGACACTTGAAACAAAGTTATAGATGGAAAGATAGTGGAGCTACAGTTAAGGAATTTTTTTTTTTTTTCATTTTGGTTAGTATCATGGCAAAAATGATGTTGCGGTGAATGTGTGCAGATGCTGTTTAAGGGTTTTCCAGAAGAATGTGATGCACTGAAGCTGCTAAGAAATGGTGCACTAGAAATGGGTTCTTCAAGGTGGGCTACCGAGTGGGAAGAGCATGCTAAGCCATTAATATCAGAGGCAAGCTTACTTTTCTCAGTGCAGTTATCTATATCAGCATTATAGCAGTAATTTCATTAAGTTTCCTCAAAGTCTTAATCTCATTTCCTCTGACATGCTATGAAAATTTTCATATTGATGTCAATACTCTACTTGCCTAATAAAAACATGTACTTATATAAAGCTGCTTTAGGGATTGGTTTTTCCTTTGATTCAGTGGGGGACTGATTAAGTCTTCATCTGCTTTGGACTACACTACTGCTACTAACTGAATGCTATTCTTCTCCCTACCTCTTCCTTTAATGTGCTTTCTTTAATTTTGTGGTGCATGTAATTTATAGGATTTGTATTTGTAAGCTTGCAGGTTATTTCTCAGAACCTGGGGTAAAATTTGCAGTTTCAGTTTGAATCTTCTTTGAAGATTTAAACCAGGCAAGCACAGCAAAACCCTCTTAATGGCTTCTTTAGGATTGGTTTAGGCAAAACGTCAAAATGATGGCTTCAGCTTGGACAACACAGTAGCATCCAGCTGAGATTGTTTGTTCGTTGAAACCTTGTTTTTGCATTTGACAGCTCTACAGTATCTCTGATTACCTGAATTATGCGACAATTTGTTCTCAGAAGTATATACATTCGCATATAGCAGTAGGCGTGCGTGTGCAATGCAAATTGTCTTTCGAGTCTATAGCAACTCCAGTTGGATGAGCTATATCTGCTTCTAGTTGTTGCAAAAGAAACTTGTGTACTTGGAAGAAGCATTGATTTTCATACGTGTGAAGAGCACAAAAACCACGTCGTTATGATAAAGAGTTTGGTATCAAGGGGCTGGCCCAACAGTAACTTGAGCTTTTTTGTTACATTTGACTTTTCTTGGGGATCCTCAAAGAGAATCACATTCCCGTAATGGGAGAATGCCAAAAAAAAAAAAAAAAAATTGACTTAAAATGCTTTCATTTCTAATTTGAAGTGGACCAAGGGCTATGGTTGTTTGCTATAAAGTATTTTTTTTTAAAATAAATTTTAGAAAAATAAATTATTTTTTGATGTTTGGTAGTGTAATGGAAAATAAGTTGGAAAATATTTTTCAGTGTTTGGTTATGTTATGGAAAATAACTTATTAGTGTTTTAACTTTTTCAATTTATTAAAATAATGAAGAATAAATTTAACAAATTAAAAAGTTGAATGAAAATGAAATTGAAAAAAAATATAATTTCATAAATTATCTTAAATAAAATAAATAATAATCAAAATAATAGAGATCAAATTTAAAAAATAAAAAAAAAATAAAAGATAAAGAAATTAAAATAATAATAATTACCATTTTATAAATTATTTCAAATAAAATAAGTAACAATCAAAATAATGAGGACTAACTTTGATAGATAAAAAATTTCATTTAAAAAATAATAAGAAAAAGAAAATAACAATTATAAAAATGAGGATCAAAGTTAATATAAAAATTAAATTTTAAGGGATGAAATAAAAAAAATTCAATATATATAGATATATATAACAATCAAAAGTTTGAGAATCAAATTTGATATAATCAGCAAATAATATAGCATTTTTAAATTTTTCACAACTTTCGGAAAGTGTTTTCCGCTCAAAATAAAAGGCAAATATTTTTCTGAAAACCAAGCCAAATTTTCCGTTGACCGGAAAGTATTTTCCGTTGACCAACTTTCCTAATAGCAAACAAACACATGAAAGTTTGAAAAGTGAT
>Ga0307510_10000893_pt1 | contig 31418 bp, 15 predicted proteins | sample 12_EM_MG_FD_207224 | JGI IMG/M metagenome (GOLD analysis project Ga0307510, IMG submission 207224) | Populus trichocarpa ectomycorrhiza microbial communities from riparian zone in the Pacific Northwest, United States - 12_EM | ecosystem: Host-associated > Plants > Roots > Unclassified | place... | reverse complement strand
AGGCCAACACAGTGCCCCCCCCCCCCCCTCTCTTTCTCATGCTTTCATAGGAAGTCTGTGACAACCTCAATTGAAGGCTAAATTTTAAGTCTTGTTTATTTACTTTATTCAATGATTTATTATTTACTAACATTATCATAATCACTTGACAGTGCATTTTTCTTTCTTTTTGACAGGAAAGGCAGCAATTCATATCATATACTACATGCAGCAGATTTTTCCACCGCCAGATTTGAATGCAAAATTTGTATGAATTTGAACACATGTGCTGTTCTACTGGATTGAAAGTAGAAAGTGGCTACAACACACCATTTGCAGAAACATATGTTAGAATTGCACATTCTGAAATCCAAACAAAGTCATTACATGAGACAGAAATCACACAGCAAATTGAAGGTTAACAAAAAAAGGCACTATCCAACAAAGTCTGTCTATGACTCTATCCTCTTTGTGTGGAAATTTAAAAATAGTCAACTCTTATGGCTAAATTGTTTTTCTCGTTAGTTTGTTCAATTATCTATTTATTTACCATCATTTTGACTAGGAAGGCTATATTTACATCAAATCACAACACACACGCAGCAACTTTTCTGAGTGTTTGATTTGATAATAAAATCAGTATAAATTTGAACCATGTGCCCTTATATTTGGATTGAAAACAGAAAGCCATATTGTTTTCAGAGACATGCTAGTATTGTACAGTGAATCAGGTGGCCTCTGCTTGCAATTTGGTAGGATTCTGATGGGCCATGTCCCTGTAAGCCAGGTGATTTCCTCTTGCCCAAACTTATATAATCACCTCTTTTATCTTTGGTAACACAGATTTTATCAAGAAGCATACAACTGACACATAGAAATACACATAAGCCAAAGATGAATGTAGTGAAGAAAAGCTATATGTGATGGCCAAGACCATGGCACTACATATAAAAAACACATTGGCATCCTTGAAACAGAGGAGGCTGTGTCAAAATTTACCTGGTGAAGGTGTTGGAGGTTCAAACCAAGTAAGATTCAGGAGTTTATAATCACCCACAAGAGTGGAGTCAAAATGAACCTTATGAAAGGTAAGTGAAGAGTTTACGGCAGATGCATCACTGGCAGAGAAACTGATTCCCGTGTGAGGAGTGATATCCATTGAAATATTTAATCTGGATAGGCTTAGTACATAAAAGTTTATCAGCTCAATTTGAGAAACTCGCATGCCAAGCTGGGAAGCTAGTTCTTCTAGAAACATGTTCCAATTGGGATTTTGTGAGACATTCAAAAGGAGAAGATCAAGCTTTATTGGATACACACAGTGGCAATCATGACTTCCTCGTTTCAGCACCATGTCTGGTTTACAACAATCTGCAGAACGAAAAATCAATTCTAATGCCAATGTCTATGGTCACAGCACAATCACAGATTTCTTTAGTAGGAATTATCTACAAGTTATGCAAGCAATCCAGTGCATTATCAAGCTCTTGGTATAAGACAGTTTATATAGGAAGTAAAACATTGGACACTTTTTCTTCTATGGTTAAATTGCTCTTCCTACAAATGAAGCATGAAAACAAAAGGAGAAGAGGAGAAAAGAAAGGTACTTAACCACAGCTGTCTTACCAGAGACGGAAGGTGATAATGGGGGCTGAGCTAAACCAGTAGGATTTGTGCCATCACCAGACTGAGTAGGAGCAACATCTACCAATCCAACACTGGGAGGCACCAATCCATTCTTCTTCATTGATGGTTTAGACAAGCGTGAACTAGTAGGGGGGTGACCAGAAGTTATCAGTGGACCATAGTTAGGAGGATGGGCTGGTGGTACCACAAATGTTGGTGCACCATGAGGTGAGAAATGTTTTTCCCGTGGTTTATGTAACAATGGTAGATTGGCTGGGAGGGGTAGATCAGGAATGGCTGGTGCATCCGAAGGCACTCTAGACGGAGATAAGATAGGTCCTTCAAACTGATGATCAGCTAAATCAGCATTGATGATGGAGATTACATAACATGAATTGATGAAAAGCTGCAGAAACAAATACCAGACTCTTCTTGATAATCCTGCAACGCGCGTACAAAGTTCCAATCTAATAAGATCAGGAAAACATAACAGAAACTCTGGTAGCAGAATAAATGCAATTTAAGCGCCTTAAAATTTCAATCGAATTCTACTTCTTTTCCAATGACCTACGATCAGCACTGACAGCTAACTTTTACAAATAAATGAATAAACAACCCAAAGCTCTACTCTGTTATATCTCAAATGCAACAAACGAAGCAAAAGAAAGACAGAAAGAAAGAAATTAAAAATTTTAAATCTAATATTGTTACAACCAGGGACGCAAGGGGGGAAAAATAGTGGCGCTGGATAAAGTGTAACCCTACTTTATAGAAATGAAATTTTACATCTTCTATAAAGAGATCGAGCATTGGAAACTTTCTTTTCATTGTTTATTTCAATTGCAAAATAAAGCATCGTAAAACATGATAACATATTGTGCCGATAATATCAGAATTTGGTTAAGCATCCAAAACCCCTAACGGAACAAAACAAAACAAAAAATACCAAAAATCTGCAGAGTAAGCTAAAATATCAAAGAAAACCACTGCAGTACTTGAGGGTTTTAACATTCACCTGGTGCAATTTCTTTCCTAAATTTCCTCATTCAGCAAAAGCAAAAAAAGCAGCATTAATGTTCGGGAAAAAAAAGAATTAAAATTACCGGTGGTATTTGAAACTGCAAGCACCGACATCACCAACGCGGTTGATTGAGAGCACCCGTCCCGTCAGATCTGTGAGATTGCAAGCAAATAAACGGCGAGATCACACTCTAATTGAGCAAAGAACCCAAACGGACGGACGGAAAGCATATAACACTATGAGCAAAAACCATTTGGCAAAAACAGAGAAGGAGGCTCCAAGGGTGGAGATATTATCATAAGAATTGGAACTCGGCGTTCATAACTCAGAGCAAAACACTCCATTAATGAGTTAACTCGAAGAGGAGAGATGATTGAACTGGAGGCTTCAGAAGGAAGGGAAACGGCAGACACTTTTTATGACTGTTTTGGCGGAGAATACCGATTTGTTTTCTTTCACTCTGTAATCAGTAGCACAGTACTGGAGAAGCTTTTTTTTTTTTAGATATTTTCCTTTATATATATATATATATATAAAAAAAATTTGAGACGTTTTTTCTTTTTTGTCTTCGTTTTGCTTTTGCTGTGTCCGTCGAGTGAAGTAAAAAGTGGAGAAGGGCACGCACGGACTTTTTCATAATGTCCAACGAGAGCCGCTGACGGAAGCTAACGGTTAAAAAAGAAGAGGATATTTGTTTCACGACTAGTATGATATGACCACAGGAAGGCAAAATTTGTTGGAATTAAATTTGAAAATCTAGAAAAAAAAATGTATAAATGAGATTTTCTAGGACTTGTTTGTGTGTTTGATAATATAATATAATGCAAGTTTTTTGTAAATATTTTTTAAATTAAAATTTAATATTTTTTATAATTTTAATATTAATATATCAAAATTATTTAATAACATAAAAAATATTAATTTAATGATTTTTTAAATCTAAGTTTATTTTGAATAACACCACTTTCATAGTTGAAACACGGCATGTTGATGTTGCAATTGATTTCAATTGAATTGTCAAACACACCATTTCAGTGAATAATCAGGTGAAGGTTTGATGAGTTAAGCGTCAATTAAATTAGGGTTGTCTCCCATTTATAGAAAGAATTGCGTATGGAAGAAACAATTATTCATTTAAAAAGTAATAGAAGTAATTATTTTTTATTTGAGATTTTAATAATGTTGTTTTTTAAAGTAATTCTTATTTGAAAATACATTAAAATATTTTTTATTTTTTAAATTTTATTTTTAATATTAAAACATTAAAATAATCCAAGATTATAAAAAAAATTAAGTAAAAATAAATAGGCTCTAACTGTCTTTCTTAGCACATTGCAAAACTCAAGTTTCAAATATATGCTTCTTCCACCATGCTTTCCAAACTCCTCTCGATTAAATTTCAATTATATTTAAATTTTTAATAAAATTCCTTTTTCGAGAGATTTTCTTGCCGGTCCAGAATAGGTTTCAGGACGAGGACTAAACACATAATTTATACCTTTGATTTCGATGACGTACGTGTGGAAAACTTGTTTTATGCTATGCTATTTTATTTTTTATTTCCCGATTACAAGTGGGCTAAAGATAGTTTTGACTCGTAGGGAGCAGATGCTTCCAAGCGTCTTACCGCTAATCTACCTCTTTCACTGTCATTAATCACGTGGCAATTGCAATTACCAGTAATCTCGAGAGTATTTAAATCTCACCAGTCACCACCAACAAAACAAGTCCTTGCGTGTAATTTTCTTTTTAGTATTTTTCTTATTTTTTAAATTAATTAATCAAAATTATATAAAAAAATAATTTAATTTTTTTTCATATTAAACACGTTGACCACCAAAACAAATTGCGACTTTGACAATGACGGTCTGCGGGTTTGGGAATGCTCGGAAGCGAGGCTCCGCATTTTGGCAGAATATATTTGGAAACCACATGTCAATGCAGGATCTGTACACGTTCGTTGAGTACATGACAAACGACACACCAGCCCAACAAATCAGGAATATAAGTTTTTTTTTCTAGCGTCATCAATGTTCGGATTAACTTTTACCTTGATTAATATTTTAAGATTTTAAACTTATTAATTATATAATTTTTAGTAGTTTTGAAGTTTATGATATTTAAAATAATAATTTATAGAAAATAAATTTAGAACCTGATGAATACATCTTTAGAAATTAAAAATATAATTTTTTATTTTTTTATTAGGCGGTGGATTTCTATTTCTATATGCTCTAATTATTAATATTACTAATTACGGCGTGAACCAGTCAATGCAATCAAGCTAGGAAGGTACACAAACGAGACGCATGGAATTGGGACTTTCAACGGGTTGCTCAAGTACACAAATGGGACTCTCAAAATTGGCACTTCATGTGGTTGCTCAAATTGCTTGTGAAGGGGAAATCCCGATAATAATCTTCGTTTTCTAAATGAATATTTAAGAATAAATATAATTTATATGCACACTTAGCTCTCTTTTAGGATTGTTGTCAAAACAGAATTTAAGTCAGAATTTAAATAATTTTTTTATTAAAATTATTTTTTATATTAATATTAAAAATAAACTTTAATATATTATTTTAATATATTTTTAAATAAAAATATTTTAGAAAAAAACTACTATTATTCTAAAATACAAGGGAAAAGAGAGAGTAAATAAGTAGGTTTTTTCTCTCTCTCTCTTTCTGGGTAAAATATACTATGTGATTCGGTTGTATGCGATGATAGCGGGCCAGTTCAGAGGACCCTGCGCAATCGCCCATGCATTACCAGGAGATCATGTTGTCTGTGAAAGCGTTGTTGGTATTATGGGCGATATCATGTCACCTTGCACCAAACTCTGCACGCACCTACCATCTCCTCGTGCATTTTATTTTAATTCTAATTTTTAACTTTCTCCATCATTCTCCACCTCATGACCTCTCTCCTCTGGTGATTCATTTTATTATTTTCAAAACAACAGAATGATTGTTAACCTGCCATTACCAAAAATAACATTGAAGTCAACAAACGAGCCACTGTTTGATATTACAGAATAAATAACTATAAAAATAATTTAAGGACAGCCTTGATTATGGATAATTATTTTTAGTTCGGTGTAGTTTTTATCTAAAAAAATAACTAAATCGATTTAAAAAAGCAAAACAAAACCGAAACCGGTTCAAACCGACCGGTTTTAGTTCGGTTATTTTAGAACAAAAACCAAAACCCAACCGATTGTTTTCGGTTCGGTTTTGGTTCTGTTTGGTTATTTTTTATTAAAAATCAAAAACTATATTGTTTTTGGGGTTTTTTTTGTAATTTCTAATGGGTTTGGTTTCGGTTTGGCTCAAGTTTTTCGATTTGACTTGGTTTTTTTCGGTTCGGATTTTTTATTAATTTTGGTTAGGTTCAGTTTTTCGGTTTCAAGCTTATGAAACCGAACCGAATTGGTTAGTTTTTTAAATATTTTAATAAAAAAAATTTTACAATTCTGTTTTTTCAATTAAATTTTTATTTTATTTTTTTAGTTTAATTGATTTTTTAGTTTTTTTACTTATTCTAGCCAGCCATGATCATTCAAGGCCAAGCTGAACGGTTTGATTAACCATAAGAAGACCGAGCTTAAGCTAAAATGGTCGAGCCCAATTGGTAATAATCATGATAAACAAGCCCAAAATCAACCTAAGCAAGCCTATCCGCCCAATACGTCAGCTTGAGAACTTGCTGGAAAAAGGTCTGTCTTAAAATATGCTCGTAACCATTTACCTTAACAAATGGCTAGAATTTAGCTAGACCAGTTTAGACTAATTTTTTTTGGTGGAAAGTTCCAGCCAGGTGATTGACATTGAAGAAATCCTTTGTCAAGCGTTTCAGATGACAAGCAATTTTTCAGTGGAGAAATACAGTCCACTCGATGAGTGAATAAACTGTAGGATCGCTGACCATTTTGTAACGACACAAAGTGAGAAGAAACAAACAAATCATCGCCAATTCGTGTTATGATTTCGTGCAAAAAGATGTTGATAATACATATAAAAAGAGTATAGGGCAGCAGCCATGGTTAGGGTGTGATGTCACCATCTCACATTGATTGAAGATAAGAGTTTTAGTCGCATTTATTTTACGGGAGTCTTTTCTCTTATTAAGAGGTTACTTTTCAATGATATAGCTCATGTTAGTTTATTGTCTGTGGATATAGACACACATCATCATTGATGCTATTTGTGAGAATAATATCAGTCATGTTATTCTACACAAGCCTTTTAACTAAGGAGCTAATGATAATGTCATAATCTCACATCGGTTTGAAGACGAGAGTTTTAGTCATTTATATAGCACAAGGGTCTTCTCTCTCCTCAGGAGACGCCTTTTAATGACAAAACTCATTATGTGATTGAATTCACGTCAACTAAGATAATATCTCTTAAGGAGCCTATCATGTGCGGATGTGAATACACATCATTATTGGCTCTGTCTATGAAAATAATAGTCATGCTATGCTACCCCAGCTCCTCACCTTAAAGGTTATGATGATGCAACTATGTCACATCAAGTAGGAGATGAGAGTCTTAGTTGCTTATATAGCACATGAGTCTACTCTCTCCCCTAATAGATGTTTTTTCAATAACAAAACTTATTAAGTGGTTGAACTCGCATTAATTGTAACAATATCTCTTGAAGGGCCTATCATGTGTAGATGTGAACACACATTATCATTAGTGTCGTATGTGAAAACGTCAATCATACAACGCTACCAAAGCTCCTCGCTTGGGGGTTATGATGATGTCATCATTCCATATCAGCTAGGAGACGAGAGCTTTAGTCATTTATATAACACAAGAGTCTCTTCTCTTATTAAAAAATATATTTTCAACAACAAAACTCATTACGTAACTCAACTCACGTCAGTTATGCAATATATTTTGAAGGGCTATCATGTGCGAATATAGATACTCATCATCATCAACTAGCGCTAAACCTAGGTTGGCTAAAAACAAGTAACCTTTTAGTCAAGTTGTAACTAGCCTATCTCTCCCTCCCTCTTCCAACAAGTTAATTAGTTTTTTTTAATTATTAGCACAAATAATTTTTAATTTATTTAATTAGAAATAATCATAAGCCTTTTAATTTATTTTATAAAATAATTATGTTAAAAAGGTTTTATATTTAATTTTTTTATTTAAAAAAATATCTAACTCGTGACAAATCACGAGTAAAATAGTACTTGTGGGTCAACACTTAAACACGAATTTCACAAGTTCACCGATAAAAAAAAAAATTTTTTTTTTTGAAGAACTCTAATCTTTCTCCTCCATAGCCATTGTTGTAATTTGCAATGCCTCCAACTTCCCTTTTTTTCCTAGCTTATATCTGTTGAAAATTCATTCAACAAATTCAATCTCATATCTATCAATTTATTAAATACTAAAATCAATAGTCAAAACAAATCTAAATCCTAACTACCAATCTTCCTCTTTTGCCAAATAGTAACACCAATAGCAAAAATAAAAGAGGATCTATTAACTTGAAAGATCTAAAAAAAACTCTACGAAATTGAAACGGGATAATAATAATAATAATAAACTCATGTAAATAAGTCTTAAAAACCATAAGAACTAAAATATGATTCTTGAATAATACAAGGAGCAAGGATTTTAAAATAAAGATCAAATTATTAATAAAAATAAAATATATGGACTACAAAATGTTTTTGAAAAAAATTAAGAAATTAAATGAAACTTCGTAAAATGCCTCCATTGCACAACTAAGAATATTTATTATGCGTTACATTATACACAATTGATTAAATTATATTATACTATATCACAATACCAAATATACGTTGGAGGTTGATGGAGAGCTAATTTATGCACCAATACCAAAAGTTCAAGGGTATAATTGCAGTGAACTAGGTTAAAATTGACAGAAGTGATATTGATTAAGGACGAAAAATGCCATTAATGATTAAATCTAAGAACTAAGGTGATTTTTTTTTAGTGTAAGAAGGAAAAAAAAATAGAAGTAAAGCCATACCGAACCCAGAAATTTTACGGTGCTAATAAATAACTAATAATATTTTATTATTTATTTAAAAATATATAAAATTAATACCCCCACAAAAAATGATAAAAATAAAACCACCTAAAATTTCTAATGACAAACCCTACTAAAACCCCATTCTCGAGAGAGAGAACGCTTTAATTAACAGTGAATCTAAGTACATGACGAAGAGTCCAAGTCATCTGTTATGGACGGGATCATGGGTGGTGCGGCAGCTGTGCACGGCGGCAGAGGTGGTGCCTGTAGTGCTGGAAAAACGGAAGAGGCTGTACAAGAGGCTGTCGGAACTAGGGGCAAGCGGGGAGAGCGTGTCAAAGACGTTAAATGATTTCGTGTTGGAGGGCGGAAAAACAAACAAAGTCGATCTCCTTGCTTGCATCAGAGAGCTCCGCAAGTACGGCAGGTTCGACTATGCCATTGAGGTCCATCTGTCTGTCTCTGTTTCATTTGTCAAATCTCTTGATTTTTTCACATCCCCAGGGCCCTCGATTCACCTTTAAGGCTAAGGGTTGCTAGCTTATTTGTTAATTTTTTTTCCAATCTAATTTTAGACTAAGATTTGAGTGTATTGATATAACGATGCCTGCATTGATAACCCAGATTGGAAAAGTAACGGGAGTGCTTGGAATGTCATTGAATCCAGCAACAAATATGGCTATAGCCCATAGCTATGAATGAATGAATATTTTGTTTCTAGAGATCCCCATATCACCACGAGACAAGTGTTTTGGTTGGGCAACCATGATTGCTTGTTTCTTGTAATTGAGATTTGAAAACAATGTACTGTCTTTTTGTACTCCTCAAATTGCGCAAAAATGTTGCTTTGGCTACTTTATTTTTGTTTCATAGTTGTGCTCTAGTTTTGTAAGCTATGCGTCTTCTTTCTTTGTTTCCTCTATTCTTTGAGTTGATTGGGATCGCTTTGATTTGTGTCTTGCAGGTAATGGAGTGGATGCAGAAGAGGAAAATGAACGTTTCCCATGCAGTATACCTAGATCTTATAGCAAAGAAAGAAGGGATTGCTGCAGCCGAGAATTATTTTGACGGCCTCTCACCATCTGAGCAAAATCATTCAACTCATGGAGCGCTTCTGAGCTGTTACTGCAGGGAACTTATGTCTGAAAAGGCACTGACTCTTTTTGAAAAAATGGACAAGATGAAGTTTCTTTTAACTTCTTTGCCTTTTAACAATCTCATTAGCCTACATTTGAGATTGGACCAACCTGAGAAGGTGCTCCCCATAGTACAAGAGATGAAGCAGAAAGGCGTATCTCCATGTACCTTCACTTATAACATGTGGATGCAGAGCTATGGATGCTTAAATGATTTTGAGGGGGTAGAGAGAGTTCTAGATGAGATGAAAATGGATGGTCAAAAAAACTTTTCTTGGACTACATACACTAACCTTGCTACAATCTATGTCAAGGCTGGACATTTTGACAAAGCTGAATCGGCTCTCAAAAAGGTAGAGGAACAGATAGAACGTGGACGTGAAATTAAGAAAAAACGCAGACAAGGTGATTACCGTGAAGCTTATCATTTTCTGATTACCCTTTATGCTGGCACTTCTAACCTAGGTGAGGTCAATCGGGTGTGGAATTCCCTAAAGTCGAACTTCCACACAACGACCAATGTTAGTTACCTTACCATGCTTCACACTCTTGCTAAGTTAAAAGATGTTGAGGGTCTACTGAAGTGTTTTAAGGAGTGGGAGTCCAGTTGCCACAGTTATGATATGAGGTTAGCAAATGTTGCTATAAGAGCCTGCCTAGAGCATGACATGTATGAAGAAGCTGCATTAATATTTGATGATGCTCTTAAGAGGACCGAAGGATTGTTCTTTAATGCTCGAGAGATGTTCATGGTTTTCTTCTTGAAGAACCATCAACTGGATTTGGCTCTGAAGCACATGAAAGCTGCTTTTTCCGAAGTCAAGGAGATTGAATGGCAACCAGAGCCAAAAACAGTGAGTGCATTTTTTGCTTATTTTGAAGATGAGAAAGATGTTAATGGTGCTGAGAGACTATGCAAGATTTTGAAGCACATCAATCGTCTTGACTCCAATGCTTACGATTTGTTGCTAAAGACTTACATAGCTGCTGGCAAATTGGCCCCAGAGATGCGGCAGAGGTTGGAAGAAGATGGTATTGAAATAAACCCTGAGCTTGAGAACTTGCTTGAAAGGGTCTGCCCTAAATAGGTCCAGGTCTGGAACATGCAAACAAAAACTTTAGACCCTTCCAACGAGTAACAATTTGAATTTGATATTAAAGGTACCATATGCTAAGCATTTCAAATGACAGGAAATCTTTAATTTCAGGAACAAAATCCAGTTGATGTGATTATAGTCCACTCGGTGTTCCCTTAGCTTTTTATTTATATATATATATAGTCTTAAAGAATTTATTTACCGAAAAAATAACAACAATTGGATGGATATCTTTAGACATTAAATAAGTGAATTTCATCTACGAATCTCATGAATCCAGTGGTTGATGTTTGACTTGCTACCGTCCATGCATCAATAAAAATTCCAACTTTATTTGAGTTTAATGGAGTGGAGTTTACATACATTATCTATCATGTTATCAATAACATTAAAGAACCGAATGCGGCAAAATCAGAGTCTCTTTAATTGTTCCAAGTAAAATTACATCCCATTCTTTATACATTGTAAAATTTGTGTATTATCCAGCGTGAGAAATAAAATCACTAGAATAGAGCTGGCTCACTATACATGCTAATTTAATAGCTTGAACCAGTTCATGGTTGCGCCTCTAATGGGATGACTCGTCCCTAAATGCACTGCTGTCCGCCTGTCCCCATGGCAAGTTTGGCTGGTAAAATGCGATGCGGGATGGACGAACCCTAAATGCTCTACCTCTCCTTGTCGCAAATTTGGCTGGTAAAATGCAATGTGGGATGGACGACTAAAGCAACATGGAAAAGCTTCGGATTTGTAGATCAGCTTTTAGACTTTCTACTTCATGGTCACATCTACATGAGATTTAGGTTGATGGTGCTCATCTGTATCCACCTCTTCAATTTCCTGGCAAACAAACTCTTACGACTGAAGGTCTTGCATGAATTAGTAACAAAATAAGTTCCTGAGCAATAACGCAACAGATGGACACAGATAATACATGTGTTTCTGGGTTCTACAAAAGCAATTGCCCCCCACAGCAGTATCTTCAAAATATGGAAATAACTAATAAAAATTCCAAAACCTGTTTTTCAACTTAGTTTTATTCAAAACACCTATAAAACATTTTAAAAAACATGATAAATATATTCATAACTTTAAAAACCACTCTAAGTACCGAATTTAACCCAAAATAAAAAATTAATGAGAACTCAAATCAGTTTTTTCATGAACTTTTAAATATAAAAACACCTAATATAAATATAAACTCTCCTCGTAAAATTTAGAGGCCATTATCCAATTATGATCCCACAAGGTTCTTTGTGGGACAGCTAAGAAACATCCTTTCCGCGTTTTTAAATGAAGTGGCAGCTCTCAAGACCCAGATTGACACCATTACAGTAGCAAGCCCACAAATTTTAGCATGCCACAAGAATGGCCCCTCTATATTTCAACCTTCAAAAGGAAAACCCCATAAAGAGTCATAATTATCATAAAACATTTCCTAAACCAAATGATGCTGTATTAATTCTTGCAACGCAAGAATCCGCTCAATTACAGAACTACATCAAGCATAATAGCAGAAAAAAAGAAAAGGAAAGATGCGCAATCTAACCTGACAATCAACACATTGCATTTCCACAATGAAAAAATATTTTAGCCAACGTGCGTACAGAAAAATACAGATCCAAATCCAAATAGTTTGGGGCATCCAAACTGTAAATCATCATCAAATATTACAGCACAAAGGATAAATCATCAAACTTTGAACTTGACATACCTTAACGACCAGTTTTATACGTAGAATACAAGAAAAATACAGTCAATATAAAAATGAAGCAGCATAAGAGAATAGTAGCGATGCTTATTCGACTCGGCGCTTTCTTCTTCTTGCTCTGTTTCAGCAGAGCTTGAGGCTTGATCCTTCCCATCTCCTACCACCTATACTCCAAATCTCCAAGACTTGCATACAATTACTGAATATCAGTAGTCTACTCAAATTTCACCAATTATTTAACTTTGAATCCAAATTTGTTTAGCATAAATTGGTCAACGGTAACTGAGATCTAAAAAGATTCATGCTAATAAATAAATCGAATCGAAAGAGAGGGAGAGGGAGAGGGAGAGGGAGAGTGGAATTACCTGTTTAAGAGGTGAGTTGACTGCTTTCTTTCTGATAGATAGATACTGGATTTAATTTTAAGTTTGTTTCCTGTTTTTTCAGCAAGTTCTTATTTGGGCCGAAATAATAGATGGGCCTCATTTATTTCTCCATGAGTCCAAAATGAGTTTGGGCTCCCTTTTGTTGGATTCGGGAATCTGGTCTTCTTATGGGATCCAGCGTTATAACTTTTAGAAACTGCATGGACCATAAATTCCTGGATTCTTTTTTAAGTTCAATTCTCCAGCAAACTCGGCGACGGACTTTATCGAAGCCGAATCCAGGTCATCCTTCACTTTAGCAGACAGTCCTAATTTCCTCTTTCTAGGTCTCTATTTTGCAGCTTGCTTGTTGTAAGCAGTGGTTATTCTTCTCTTGTTTCTTAGAGATCGGAAATTATTGTTTGTTCGGTTTGATACGATTGAGTGGAGACTCTCGAGTTCAGGTGCTCTGTCTTCTGCAAATTTTTGAACATTCATTTTTCGAGGAGGAGCTGTTGATACTTGAGATTTTTTGCTTCCATCACCAGCCATTGCAGCCTGATTCTCAAAAGAAAAGCGCATCTGCAGATTATGTAATTGATATCGCTCGCTGTATAAGCTTTGGATTGGTTACAGTTCGCCTGTGGTTTTTACTTTTTAGGGTTAGTTACTGTTCTTACTTGTCACAGCGCGCGGCACCTGGACAAAAAGGGAAGATGAGCAGAAGAGGACGCGCCGTTTGTTTCTGTTGAAGGAAACCAGCTGTCTATAGATAGCGTTGTTAACCTGTGACTTGTGCACTGATACTTCAAAAACCAAAAGGCTGGTGTATAGCACGCGCTATCAAAAAGCAAAATACATACAGCTTCAGTCAAAGAATACCCAAACAGAAAAAGAAAGTGATAAAACACATCATAAAGGTTTTAATAAACTCACAATTGAGTTATAATAAATTAAAAAAAAATCTATCGATGTGGTAGTGATCGAAGTACAAGCTAAGTAGTACAGTTCTCAATTACGGTACACTCACAGAGCCCCATTGCTGGCCTAAAGATTTCCCACTGTTTCATAGGGTTCATTCCTGGATCTAGTTGCTGCTCTATATCCCACAAAAACAGAGACACATATGGAGACAACTGAAAATAGAAGGGCAAAGGCACTGGCAACATCTCCTGAGCTGCCTGTTGTAGATGCCTTCAACATAGAACTGCCTGGAGAGATGTCCAGGGGTATCCAATCACAGTTGACAGAATAGTGACCAGATCCATGCCATGAATTCCCGTCAACTGGATACCAGAATGCGACAGCCATCTTGCTAGATCCACCAATTGTAAACTGAGCATCCTGCAGAAATTAGAGAAAGCAGCTCGTTCAGATCCTCTTGCTGCAAGGTAAAACTTTCAACTACAAACCTATGCAACAATCAAACAGTATAAGGTCCGATGTGTATCCTTGATTCCTTTCCGATTCAAGTGTTGATGTTGGGAGCAAAGCTCAATAACAAGCATAGTGAGAAGTTAGTATCAAACCGCAGATATCCTCTCTAAGCACACGTGATATTATTATCAAGCCACAATGGCGATGAAATAGAATCAAGGTTATGCGAGTGAGGAAAACATGGTACTCTCTTTGTCTCTCTCTTTTTTTAGAAGACATAATAACCCTCTTTAACAAAAAGCGAGTGAGGAAAACATGGTGCAAGTGACATCAAAACATGGATTAAAACATTCACTGAAATTGCCTAAAGCAAACTACTATAAAATTTCTTATATTTGAGCCCAAGGGTAACCAAATATCTGAATATCATGGATGGGTTTCTAACCTGTTGGAGACGATCCATGGTTCTTAAAGGCCGAGAGAATTCAAAGAAATACGTTCCCTTCTGACTATCTGATGTATAAGGACTGTCTTCCTCTACAAAACCTGTTGCAAAATATTAAAATCAAATTTCAAAGGAGAAAGATGTAGATACTGTCAAAAGCATAAAAGACGAATATGGATAAAAGGCAGATCATAATCCATAATTTGAGACTAAAACAGCAGGCTGCACAGAAATGGTGATACGGAACCAAATTGAACTAGCTGTGTCTTAGAGGCAATTTTCTTAAGAAATAGTGAAATTTAATTCTTTTCCATTTTCAAGTTCCCTTTTCACAGCACAGATTTTGATGCATGGCTCCTTAAGCACCATCTTTAATCATACAAAATAGAAACTCATGTTATTGGAAATTGAAAACATGATTAATCTAGCCTAGAGCGAATTTGTACAATGCACATTGATGTGTGTTTAACAAAGCTGATCACACTTCTTGTACGAGTCACATTCTTTTTCTTAATTGTACAAAAAAGCTGCATAGATTTCTCAGCATGCTAAAGCTATAGGTGTTCTCAATTTGGTATCATGGCTATCAACAATAACAGGTAGAAGAACAATGTTTTGAAAATCAAACTAAGGAAGAAAAAAAAAAAGGGCAATCACCTGAGTGGACATTGAAGCTACTGTGCCACCATGCCCCCTTCCAGTTATTCTGGCCACTAGAATCATTTCCTGAAAAAAGATTGGTTATTACTTGCTCGCCATTAAAAAGGTTGACTTGAAATAACCAAACATGCAAACTAAGAAATGAATAGCAAACATTGTTAAAATGGATAACAACCAACATCAAAAATGGAATTCAGAAGTTTGGATTTGTGGTTAGCTTAAGAAAGTGTATATCTGAAGAAAGAAAAGATCCCATACGCATAAAGATATGCTTCTGAAAGCCTAAGAAAGTGGGCTTGGTAAATTATTACAAAGACTCATAGCAAATCATCCGCCACAATAGGTAGAGCTCCTAGGACCATTTCTAGTTGAACAAGATGAGCTAGATCTTAAAATAGCATAGAGGCTCATGATTATCAAAATCACCCCACTACTTCTTTACAGAGCCTATAAAAAAATTTGTGAGACATTTACATTTCCTCCTAGGAAAAGAAAATAAGGGAAACTAACAAATTGAAAGTTCGAACACTAAGGATCAAATTGGTGTTACCACCACATAAGTGGTGAGCAAAGCAGTGTTTGGAAGTAAAGACTGTTTTGACTTCTTTTTTGCAAAAAGTTTATCATGACTAATTTTGTGAGGTAAAAAGACTTTTGTAGGGCAACGGGGTTACCAAACATCTTAATTCTCGAGTGGTGATTCAATAGTTAAATGATCACCACACAAGTGCCAAACAAGTACAAGACTACAAGTTATCTTCATATAGAGCATTTTAAGGCCATGTCTGGTCAGGAACCATGAATGTGGTTTCAAGAAGGGAAACACTCTGATCATGCATATCAAATCATAATAGAACATACTACTACAGAAAATACACATCAATGGCTGAAGCTATAGCAAGTTGTCCAGTTCCCATTCTGCGTCTTTTTGTTATTGGTTTTGATAGGGACAAGTATTTTAATTATCAACTTTTACTCTTCTATCCGAAATAGTTTAAGGTTTAATCTCATTCGAGAATAAGATATTTGACAGGTTGGAGAAGGAAGAAGTTAGTAGTCAAGCTAACTGAGAATAGGATTTGGAAGGAATTTACTAAGGTAGCGTTTGGAAACGCAGTGCAAACCGCGTTCCATGAAAATTCAATTTTTTTTTTTTTTGCTTAAATTTAATTTTCTTTTTATGGTTTCAGATTGTTTTGATGTGCAGATGTCAAAAATAATTTTTTAAAAATAAAAAAACATTATTTTGATGCATTTCTATACGAAAAGCACTTTGAAAAACAACCGCTACCACACTTTCAAACACCCTCTAAGAAGGCACAAGTACGGCACAATAAACTATAACAATTATGAATTAGAGACATGGTGAAAACTAAGAAGAAACAAGTGACCTGATTAAAAGTCTAAGGATCTTAAACATAATATGACGGCTGCAAAACAAGTGCAAAGGCAATGGAAAAATAGTTTCCATAGAATAAAGGGTTCTTTATACTAAAGTTGATACACTTAATTATTAGTGTTAGTAGATAGAAAGGAAGGGAGAATTGTAAGCTCCACTTAGCAAGGGGTGCAAATCTCAGGTTTGAGCCTGGGACAGTCCGTCTTAGAAAGGTGCAGCCATTGGATTACACAATGATTAGAGTGACAGGAGTTTAGTAGGATAGGATGGAGAGCATTCCAGTGCATAATGGAAGACAAGTATTTAAGATGCATACATCAGTGGATGTCCTTGGAGAATAGTTAGCACTGAGGATGAAGACTTAACATATCGAGATCTTTGAAAAGGTCTTAAGGTGAGTGTTATTATCAACAAAGCATGAAATGGACAGCTTCATAAAAAGAAAGCTTTGATTTTGGAAGAGCATGTAATGAATTCTAAGCCACCTTGATTGTGCTCCTTTTAATCACTTTGGTTAGTGCTTCATCCCACTTTCCTTTTTTTCCCTTTAAAGTCAGTTCCATCATTTTCATATCATGCAAACATACCTTTTTCACCCGATTAACAATTAAAACTGAATAGTTAATTCAAGAAGTACCTGAAGGACCAGTGCCATCAAGGTATCTACAGTGTGGATTCCAAGAATAGAGATCAACCAAATGACCAAACCTGTTCAGAAGAGAGAATAAAGAATTAAAAATAAAAATAACCAAATTATGCAAATATCACCAACAAAACATGTCATCCCATGGTTTTGATAGTGAAGAAGTTAATATGGCAGCACCTGTCACCTCCATTTCCTTCTCCGTTGTCTAATGGATTCCCACCATAGAGTCTTCCTGGGATAGCATTTCCAATTGAGAAGTGCATAATATCAACTTCATGACCTTTGCAAGTCTTCCTATTGCAAGTACCAGTTCCCTCCTTGCAGCCACCCATCTAAAAAGATACGAGCAATCCTCAATTTTCACTCTCTGATTGAGAAACCACAACGAACATGATGAGCTAACAACGTGACAGCATGCCAGATAATCAGTGAAGTAACTTACATTGTGATAGGTTGCTTCATCGCCAATCGGAAACATGAGAGCAACTGATGGGCATTTCTTGTTATCACTGCAGCATAAAAATCCAATTCAATCCAACGAAAAGGGGAAAAAAAAGGAGAAAAAAGCCTTCAAAATTGAGACGTCAAAGCATCAGCAATTTGAGTTAACCAAAACATGCACTCTCTTAACCATTCCCGAAACGGAAGAAACCCAGCAGGAAAAAAAAGATTATATAAAAGGTAACAAAAGGAAAGTAGAGACAAGAATTTGATGTGAATATAGATGATAAAAAAAAAATCAGCACTAAAGCAACCAGAAAAATTAATTCCATATCCAATAGATAAATAATGCAACAAATAGATCCAAAAATTACCCTTTTGTATAAGCATAGTTCCCTTCAACTTGCAACAAGAAAAACACATCGTTACCATCATGCAAGGCCTGCGAAATTCACTGTGATTTATTAACAGCTGATTTATTAAAGCGTGATACTAATTTTCGAACAAAAAATCCTTACCTTGACGGTCATTTTTCCTCCCGTGTATTTTTTATCGTCATCGGGGTCGAGAGCAGGAAGCAGTGAGGAGTCCAAGCCATCAATGTCTTTCCAATCATCGGCGTGGCCATCGAGGGTGATGAATCCAGGCTTGAACTCGGCTTCTATTCTGATCTCTTCGTCGGACTCGCAGCTCCACTCACCTGATTCCTGATGTGAATTGACCCATCCGATCCAGGACGAGCCAAGAACCGATAGTAGCAAGAGAAGTCGAAGAAGCATTGTTTTGTATGGGATGAAATTTCCTGCCTGGCTGTGTTTGGGTGTTTGGGGTGTTTTGGCATGCTGCGTTCCGTGGCTGACTCAACTTATGAATAAAACTAGCGTTTTGACTCTGCCATTGTCTGAGACTCTGAGTTTTGCTATAATAAAAAAATAATAACATGTCATCAAAACGTACTACCACCTCCCTTACTTTCGTTTTTGTACTACTCCTGCTACTTTTCCTTGGAGAGGAGCATCACACGTGGACAGATCGAAGGGAAAATACACTTGGATAAATAGTGGTCCCAGGAAATAGGAATTAGTTTATATATATATATATATATATATATAAAAGATAGAAGGACTGGGATGTAATTACAGTTCGTTTTTAGTTGATTATAAATTAATTTATTTAAATGAGTTGATTACTTCTTTTATTATGAAAAAATATGTAATATATTGACGGGCCATCATTCACCTTACGGATACTCTATCTCTCTCTCTCTCTAAATACTGAACCTCTTAGAAAATTTCAAAAACCTTGATTTATTTATAAATAATAACTTGTCTCAAATTCGATAAATCCTCATCTGAGCCGAATTAAATAGTTGAGTCTTTATAAAATTTAATTGTTTTGGATCGGATATCCAAAATCCCTGTATGTCAGATAATAAATAAAATATAAATTTCATCAAATTTAATACAAACTTATCCAGACTTAAGAAAATATATAAGTATTAATACAGAGAGCTTACCCGCAGGCCAAACCATTTTTTTTAAAGCATAAAAAATGATTCTTAAGTGCTATAAATGTGTTTTAACAAAAACATTACCGACTCGAAATTATAAAAAAATAATTGAAAAAAATAATAAATATCAATCTTTAAGAATTAAAATGATAAAAAATAAAATTAAAAAAAATTAATGAAAATTGAGGATCAAAACCTCAAATATCATTAAATATTAAATTAAAAAATAAAATTTTAAATTTTTAAGATCATAAGTTCACAAAGAATCCGAAATAAAAATAAAATTTAAGAGAGTGAATACCGAATTTAAAAAAAAATAATTAAAAAAATCAATATCAAAATATACTATTTTAAAGCCATGCTTAAACCAATAGATTCACTCGTGACCTTGAGAGTTGAGAACCCAAGACTTGGGGCCACACGAGTTTCAAAAGAAATTGAAACAGTGCATGAAAAACATTTGATGTTCACGTTTAATTTAAAAGCAAAAATAATAGTAGAAAATGAATTGAACAAAGTAAAAAAAATAAACGCTATAAGCAACACGTGTTTTTTTCAAGGCAAAAATAAAATCCCATAAGAAGTGGAAAAAATGTAAGAAAACAATTTGATGTTTAAACTAAAAAAAAAAAAGAAAAAACTAAGTAAATTAAAATAAACCTGCTAAACCAAAGTTAATCTCTCAAAACTGTAAATCTTTAAATTTTACACCTAGGCTAAAGAGCAAGATCCAACAATTTAAAAGCAAAAAAAATAAAATCAAGGCAATACTAGGTCAATTTAATGATGAGTTGTGAAATAAATTAATTTAATCTAATAAAAAAATTTCTTTTTAAAAAAGAGGTGCATCTAGCAATGACAAAATAAAAAAAATAAAATTCAAGGCAACTTGTATTCCTCTTAAAAAATCAGAAAAAAAACCTTTTGAAAGTAAAAAGAAATAAAAAAACAAACAATGAAACTAGAAAAAATATATAAAAAAACCAAGCAAACCTTACCGAACCTCCTAACCGTGAATTAATAACTTAAGCTTGTAACTCGTTAAGCTTTGTATATATTTTGATTAAACAATTAGTTTTTAATAAAATTACATCTGAATTTTAAAAAATAATTTTAAAAAACACAAGTGATGCGATCGAGCATGGGTGGGGGCAGTGCCCGTGGCCTGTTAAAATGTTATGGTATTCAACATGTTATCTAAAAACGTAGAATCCCACCACCAAATAGGTGATTAGAAAACCAAGATTGATGACTTTTTGTCTAGCAAAATGAATTTTCAATCTATTTTAATTTAAAAACATATAATACATACTGTTACAAGCTCACAAAACTAATGTCTCAACTTAAAATTGGTTAAAAACATAAAATCAAGTTGAAAAAAAAATTATTTCAACACAATTTACTTTTTCCGACAAAATAAGTGACAGAAAAGCACCTGATAAAATCTTGTTGCTGGACTTTGGTCAACTATTTACCTTTTTTTTTAATAATTTATTTTTTCTTTCTCAAAATAGAAAAAATAAGTTTCAAGCTCAGTTTCAACCTCAAATGAGAATTGCAAATGCTAAAGTGATCACAATCAACCCCCAATCCTGGAGGGAGAGAGCACAAAATAAAAGGGGCAAACAATGAAAAAAAAACTTGTTTTACAAATAATATCAAATTAGGTCCGTTCATTTTTAATTTTTTTTTAAGGAAAAAAACCTTATTTTTTACAAAATCAAGCAAAATAATAATAATATCAGGGCATGTTATTGTCATCTCTAAGTAAGTTAACCATCTAAGTGGTGGCCAGTGGTAAGAGCTTGGGATCAAGAGGTTTGTTTCCTCTGTGGTCTCAGGTTCGAGCTCTATGGTTGCTCATATGATAGCCACTGTAGGCTTACATGGTCGTTAACTTCAGGGCCCGTGGGATTAGTTGAGGTGCGCGCAAGCTGACCCGGACACCCATGTTAAACTAAAAAAAAAAAAGTAAGTTAATCAAAATAATTTCTCAAGCTTAAATACAAAATAATGAAATATTCAAGAGCAAAATCAGGAAAAAAAAGTAAAGAAAAAAAAGTATTGAGGTCCATAATATTTTACTTGTATATAAAATGAATATGCTTTGTTTTTTAGTTCTTTGATAACGGTGGTTTGACAGCAAAACACGGGAAGAGATAATGGTAGATGGATTTCTTCTTTTTAGTTTGGTTGACTTTGACTTTTTTAGGTTGGTGCCGTGGTGATATTGAAATTGATTGAGAGCAAAACACGGGAAGAGCAAAACACGTTACTCTACCTGATATCTATAAAAGGATAGATAAAGCTGTTTATATCCAAACATTTCTTATACAACTTTTTTTTAAAATATATTAATTTTGGTGATATTTATCTCTACGAGATTGTTCTACTCACGTCTTGAAAAACTACCAAACGACTTTAACCCTAAACAATATAAATCTTAAATTAACCTTAAACAGCTGGTATTATTGGGTGATATTTTAATATGTGATTAAAATCTCATATTTTTTTCTTTTTATTTTTATCTCTTTTATTTTATTATATCTTGAATTTTATCTTTTAACCATTAAATTTTCATAAAAAAAAAATTAGGTTGATTTTTATATACATGAATTAATTTGAATGAGACAAACATTTTAGCTTATAACTATATAATCGATATTTTCAAAAATAATTGTGTATAAAAACCAATAATTTAAAATGTGGTTGTATTCGTTATTTTTCTAAAACTTTTATAATTGTGTATAAAAACCAATAATTAAAAATGTGGTTGTATTTGTTATTTTTCTAAAACTTTTATAATTGTGTATAAAAACCAATAATCCTTTTCTAATAATTGTGTATAAAAACCAATAATCAAACCATTTTAGCTTTCATTTATTTATTTACTTTGGGCGATACACAAAAATACATCCATTCATTTAACCTGCGATTTTTTCTTAAAAAAAAATCTCACCTTACACGTGGCCTTATCACCAATAGTTCAATTTCCACCATCCATTGCTGGTCAATCCACAACTTCTTTTGGGCTCCACATGTTTTAGCGGCAGAGATTGAGCTTCAGATCTCCAGCAATCGGGGTAGCATCCCACCAATTTCTATTTGTTCAGGTGAAAGAAAGAAAGAACGAACAAAAAAATCACAAAAAAAAAACAATAATAATTTACTACTATTTACTCCATATTCTTTTTCTAATAATTGGAGTAACAAGAGAAAAGAGTTAAAGCGAAGATTCAGCTATTGTTTTTTAAAATATATTATTTTTTTATTTTTAAAATTTATTTTTAATATTAATACATCAAAATAATTTAAAAATATAATTTTTAAAAATTCACGAAACACTACCTCAAATATGGTAGTAGGTGAGTCTCTCTATCTCTCACTTATCTCTAAAAACCACCCACAAAAGCACGCATTAGCTCTCTCTCTCTAGAGTCTTCTCCGCGACCACAACCATGGCCGCTGCTTCATCTCCTCCCATCTAGCCTCTCCTTCCTCTCCCCCCAACCACCTCTCCCTTTCCAACCACTACATACCTCTTTCTACTAGTCAGTGGATACTGGATATCCATATCTAATTGAATTGAATGGCGTCAACGCCACCACACTGCTCAATCACAGGAACAACTAAGCCTTTTCATAGCAACCCCTATCCACACAGCCATTTTAAAAACCACCGTCAAACCCACCACCAAAACCCTCATCAAAGATGGACTGCTAATCAAAGAGTCTCTCTTACCAAACCTCCCCTCCCTCCCTCATCTCGCAATGCACCAAAACCCCCCGCCACCACCACCACCACCACCACCACTCACCACCCACAAATCCACCCTACCTTCCCTTCTCTTCAATCTCCAAAATCCGAACTTGCCTCCGATTTCTCTGGTCGCCGCTCCACCCGCTTCGTTTCCAAGCTCAACTTCGGGCGACCTAGAACCACTATGGGTACTCGCCACACCTCAGTCGCCGAAGAAGCTCTCCAGAACGTAATTGAGTATGGGAAAGACGAGGGGGCTCTTGAAAACGTGTTGCTTGATTTCGAGTCTCGTCTTTCTGGGTCGGATGATTATATTTTCTTGCTTCGGGAGCTTGGTAATCGAGGAGACTGTAAAAAAGCCATTTGTTGCTTTGAATTTGCAGTGAAACGAGAGAGGAAGAAGAACGAACAAGGAAAATTGGCGAGTGCCATGATTAGCACTCTTGGTAGGTTAGGTAAAGTAGAGATTGCTAAGAGTGTTTTTGAGGCTGCTCTTATTGAAGGTTATGGCAATACTGTATATGCTTTCTCTGCTATAATCAGTGCTTATGGTAGAAGCGGTTATTGTGATGAGGCTATTAAGGTTTTTGAATCGATGAAACATTATGGTTTGAAGCCCAATTTGGTTACTTATAATGCTGTAATCGATGCGTGTGGGAAAGGAGGTGTGGAGTTTAAACGAGTAGTGGAGATTTTCGATGAAATGTTGAGAAATGGAGTGCAGCCAGATCGAATTACATTTAATTCGCTTCTTGCTGTGTGTAGTAGAGGAGGGTTGTGGGAGGCTGCGAGGAGTTTGTCTAGTGAGATGTTGAATAGAGGGATTGATCAAGATATTTTTACTTATAATACGCTTTTGGACGCCGTTTGTAAAGGTGGGCAAATGGACATGGCTTTTGAGATCATGTCTGAGATGCCTGCCAAGAATATATTGCCTAATGTTGTCACTTATAGTACCATGATTGATGGCTATGCTAAGGCTGGTAGATTAGATGATGCACTTAATTTGTTTAATGAAATGAAGTTTCTGTGTATAAGTTTGGATAGAGTTTCTTATAATACCTTGCTTTCCATTTATGCTAAGCTTGGTAGGTTTCAGGAAGCTTTGGATGTTTGTAGGGAGATGGAAAATTGTGGGATTAGGAAAGATGTTGTGACTTATAATGCACTTTTGGGTGGGTATGGGAAACAATGCAAGTATGATGAGGTTAGAAGAGTGTTTGGAGAGATGAAAGCTGGGCGTGTATCACCTAATTTACTGACTTACTCAACATTAATCGATGTGTATTCGAAAGGTGGTTTGTATAGGGAAGCAATGGATGTTTTTAGGGAGTTTAAGAAGGCTGGATTGAAGGCTGATGTTGTTCTTTATAGTGCTGTGATAGATGCCTTGTGCAAGAATGGGCTGGTGGAATCAGCTGTGTCTTTGCTCGATGAGATGACCAAGGAGGGAATTAGGCCTAATGTGGTCACTTACAATTCTATTATAGATGCATTTGGCCGGTCAGCAATCACGGAATCAGTGGTTGATGATAATGTTCAGACCAGTCAGTTGCAAATTGAATCTCTATCTTCAGGTGTTGTTGAGGAAGCTACTAAAAGTCTGTTGGCTGATAGGGAGGGCAATCGGATCATAAAGATTTTTGGGCAGCTTGCTGTTGAAAAGGCAGGTCAAGCAAAGAATTGCAGCGGACAGGAAATGATGTGCATTTTGGCAGTCTTTCACAAGATGCACGAGCTGGAAATCAAGCCAAATGTGGTCACATTTTCAGCCATTTTGAATGCTTGCAGGTAATTTCTACTGTGCTGATCATCATGATTGTTCATAACTGCTTCAAGAGCTAGTCAGCACATGCACAGTCAATGATGAGCGAAAACTTGTACACTTGTTTCTCAAATGCAATGATCTGTGCTATTTATTTTGCTCTCTGCTCATTTATACCCTAGTAATCATCCATCTTCAGCAAAAATAGATCAAGCAGATGAAACTATACCAGTGTTTCTTTTCAGTAAAGATTAGCAGAATTCAAGTTCTTCGCTTCTGGAGTTTTGAGATAAATTTCCTTGTCCTTCTAGTGCACGAGTGCCTAAATTAGTTCAGTTTAATGTTAGATTTTGGAGAGAGGATGCATTTGTTACCTGTCAACTTTTGTCCATATTTGATATTAACTTGTTATATGTATATAGTCAAGGATCTTTAGCTTCAAATGAATATGGTTTAAATTCATTTGTATATCCTCTTGATGCAGTCGTTGTAATTCCTTTGAAGATGCTTCAATGTTATTGGAGGAGCTCCGGTTATTTGATAACCAGGTTTATGGTGTGGCCCATGGACTTCTTATGGGTTACAGAGAAAATGTTTGGGAGCAAGCACAATCCCTCTTTGATGAAGTTAAATTGATGGATTCTTCAACAGCATCTGCCTTTTATAATGCCCTGACTGACATGTTATGGCACTTTGGTCAGGTGAGTTTGAGCTATAACTATTCCTGATTAAAAGACTATATTTGCTCAGTTGGGCTGTACCAGGTCCTACACGGTTTTTTTTTTGTTACAAATTTGTATAACTGGATCAGTTCAGGATGTTTAATACTAGTTCTTTTTTTTATCCCAGAAAAGAGGTGCACAGCTTGTTGTGCTCGAAGGGAAACGTCGACAAGTGTGGGAGAATGTGTGGTCTGAGTCTTGCTTAGATTTGCATCTAATGTCTTCTGGGGCTGCTCGAGCAATGGTTCATGCATGGTTGCTTAACATACGCTCTATAGTGTTTGAGGGTCATGAGTTGCCAAAATTATTGAGGTATTTCATTTTATGTGGTTGTATTTGCTAACTAATACTCTCTTTTATTTAACCATTTCAAGAGAAATTTCTGAACTCCTTGTTGTTTCAGCATATTGACTGGATGGGGAAAACACAGCAAAGTAGTTGGTGACAGTACGCTAAGGCGAGCTATCGAGGCTCTACTCATGGGCATGGGTGCACCCTTTAGGTTAGCCAAATGCAACTTAGGTCGATTTATATCAACTGGATCTGTTGTTGCTGCGTGGTTGAGAGAATCCGGAACACTAAAAGTGCTTGTACTTCATGATCACAGAACGGATCAAGAAAATTTGAGGTTTGGTCAAGCCTCAAATTTGCAAACGCTTCAATTGTAACTAATTGTATCATGTTGCACATTTTTTTGTCTCCCCTCTTGTAAATTATTGGCATAGAGATACAGTTGCCCCCCCCCCCCCCCCCCTCGTGGGCGCGTGCATTAAATGGACGTGGAGCTAGACATTAGAAGTTTCTCAAGTCACATAGGAGAAGGTGTTCAAAGCACTGTTTTAAGTTGGCAACGTGTTTGATTTTTGTGACAGCTTGTGGACAAAAGAGTAACATTTCATTCATGTTAGACAAGAATTCAGGGATAGATAACTAGCTCATGGGACAGTGACTAACATTTCATTTCATTTCATGGTTATCTAAACCTGAAAATAATCGCACGGTTACTGCTTTCCTTGCCTTGGTGGTGGTGGTGGTGGTGGTTACTGGCTTTAATGGCTGAAGCCTCATAAAGGCAGAGCGGGTCAAAGGCTTTTCTCAGGTCTCCAACAGTGAAAGGGTGAGAAATAGAAGATGAGGCGGTAATAAAAAAAAGAAAGGCCCATCTCTTCTTCCCATACCGTTACTGTACACTATACTGTACCAGCACCCTCTTTGCGTTCAGACTTCAGATGATTTTCCAACTCGCTACTTTTTGTTTGGCCATTGAATTCGTGCGCCTACTCGAAAATTTTGATACTAGTGGTGTTATTCTAGAGAAAGCTCCCTTCTGTTTGCAAATTGCTGATGGCAGTGAACAAGTAAATTGGGCATGAAGAAGAGCTGCCTGTCACCGTGATTCCTTGAGCTTCTGTTGGGAGAAGCTAAAATCTTCCCACTTGTTAAAATGTTTCATGTCACAATCAAGTAGTATTATCCCCCGTAAAAGAAAATTGAACTCGCTTGAATTTCTAGAAGATTAAGATGTACACGGAAGCAGCAAGGTTCTATCTACACGAACGAACATGGTATTAGTTTTGACTCGGAGCTTAGCGAGCTGACATCGATAATATTATGTGTTTTACGGCCTTGAAATGAATTTGGGTGGGAAAACAACAACAAAGCCACACATCAATTCATGATTCATGCTAAAAATGGCAAATGTGTTGGAGGAGGAGGTGCAGGCAATGACAACGGAAATGGAATGCCTTGGAGGAGGTGGTGGTGTCGGGTGATGATCTTGGTGGGAGGCATATGAGGTGGAGGTGGTGGCATTAGAAGAATAAAAAATGATGGAATTCCTTCAATTACTGGCTTTAACTACTCTCCATAGAAACAGACTTAAACTTGACAGTTTTAGTTTTAAAGAGTTGCGAAAACCAGGAAAAAAACTGAAGAAGCTGATCAAATTTAATCCAGAGAAAATAATTTTTCATAGACCAAACTCAATCTTAAAATTAAGTTAGCAAAGAATAATTTTTTGTAGCATAAAAAATTATTTGATAATAAATCCAAGTATAAGTTTTGTCCGACACCAGATTCGGACGCAAGTTTAAACTTAAAGTATATTTTTTTTAGATTATCTTTTCTTTAAAAATTTAGGTGTCAATTACATTCAATTTTAACTTTTTATTTTTCTACCTAATAAACCACTAGAAAACTTTTTTTTTTAAGTGGGATAGACCTTTGAACTCAGAATGATGGAAGAATCAAAAGAGATGATGGTAAGAAAACCGTCGGTGGAACCAAATAGTTTCTCTTTTAAACATTTCTTTACCCTCCTCTATGAGTTAACATTTAAACCTCTTTTTTAATCTAATAGTAAAGAATAGCCACTCGCCTTGATCATTATCGAAATGGCCGGCGAATCTGGACCCAAGCAAGCCTCCTTTATAACCTTAGCAGGCCTCTGTCTGGCCCATATGTTTTCATTACTTAAAAAAAAAAAGTCTTCTATGATATTTAATTATTTATATTTGTAATTATTTATTTTTTTATTTTAAATTAATTTATATTTTTAAATCATTAATGTCAGAAAAAAATTAAAACAATATTTTAAAAAATAATTCCGCCACAATCTCGAACAATACTTAAAATAACTTTTCGACACCGACCAACATACAATCTACAAAGAACAGTTAAGGCGAAAAGAGAAGAAAAAGGCGTTGGATAGGATGAGAAAATAAGAAAGATGCTGACCAATGTCTCGGCGCAGAATTTTAAAACATGCCGGCCCTTGATTTAGAAAATATCAGCTTCCCTGTAAATATAATATTTATAGAAGAATCACAACTCTATCATTTGATTGGTCTTTGGTCCACCGACAATTTGACGACCGACCCATCGTAACTCACGGCTAGGCAATTGACTTGGCCACGCATGACTAGAGAATCCATTTCCCAAAATAATCTTCTCCTCCTCCCCATTGCTGCCGAGTCGAAGATTCTGGTATATCCACACGAAATAAATACAAATATACTACGGCACATTTCATTATAAATACCTGAAATTCTCAGAAGATCATAAAAAACACTATAAAATAAAGAAATATACTGTTTTTTCTTACGACATGAGTATCTAGAGATCTTCGCAAGATCAAATCTCTGTATTTCTTTACCTGGGAGTCACTCAAATATTTAATTATAAATAATATTTTTCTTATAGTCACTTTTAAATTTTAAATTCTAGATGTTAACATGATAAGCAAGGTTGCTTTAGCAGTGAGACTAAGTTCTTAAGAATAATTATATATTAGTGCTATCCAAAATGTCCCGAAATAGATAAAAGAAAAGATTATCCAAAGTATATAATTAAAAGGGACAAATATCACAATCTACAAAACTTTATTGAAAAGAACCTCTCAGTAAATCATATCCTCCTTGATATCTCTCGGAAGATCAGCAGGATAACATCATACACACACACTAACAAACCCAGAAATCCAAATACTAAAACGAAAACTTCTCCAAGTTACTCTCTGGGTTACTGAAGTTATTGTATTCAACTATCAGTTCTATTTTTTGGCATGGAGATTTGAACATCGGCCGGTTTTTAACGAACAAGAACAGGAAACCTCATCCCCGCACACTACCAGAATTATTATATTTATCAATATAATTTTTTATCGGTATTTATATTATCATTTCATTAACAATTAATTTACAGACGGTATTTATATTATATTGTTAATTATTGATTTTGTCGGTAAAAAACAATAATTAACAATATAATTGAAAAGTGAACAGTTCCAGAGCTCTTTGAAAAATATTGATGGAATTTTCCGTCGAAGATTTCTTTTGTAATTGACATGATAACTAGTATAAAAGAGAAGTAAACAGTTTACCAACAAGTTTATGGATAGATTTTACCTACGATATTATTACCGTGGACAAATAATTCTGTCGATATAAATAACATGTCATCATATTTTTTGGTTTAATTTTAATTTTTTTTATTGTAATTTTTTCAGTATATATTAAAAGAATATTTATATGAATAAAATTTACTATAATTTATCACCAAAAATATTCCATCAGTATTTTTATTTGTATTTATTAATTTTGTTGTAGTGGCTTTCGACATCATGGTGATTCCCTGGCCTAAGCGTGGCGTGCTGTGGTTACTGGTTAGTGGTAAAATCATGAAATTTTCCGCATTCGTTCCTATCGAGGAATATTCAGCTGTGGATAAGCTGCTGCTTTTCAAAGAGCCAGGCCGTGGAGGGTTTTATGTTCTAGAAAAAACAAATGAAAATGAATATACCCAATCCGAAAAGGGAGCTCAAGAAAAAGATAAATTGAGAATCACTAAAGGAGAAAGGTCACCATTGTGGACTTGACTTCCAAGTATAGAATTGAAGAGCAGCTAGCTATACGTTGAAATACCTAGGGAAGCAGTGGATATACTATTCTTCTTTTTTCCAATTTATTACCTGCTTTATATCTTCATTAAATTTGCTTTTGCTTTTGCTTTGTTATTCCAAGCAAGTTTTTTAAAATATTTTTAATTTAAATTTTTTAACGTTTAGATTTGATGATGCGAAAAAAAATTCAAAAAAAAATTATTTTAATATATTTTTAAAATATTATGAAAATTTAAGTTGTTAGATAAAATTTTAATATTTAGTTTTTTTTATATTAATATATTATAAACATGAACCAAAAATGTAAAAGTCTTTCGTAATTCTAAAATCACTTAAATTCACACTAAAATATTAATTAAAAACTTCGAGGGGAGAAACTTTCGTTCCCAACTTGCATCTCCTCCGGCAACGTTCCAGAGAAGTCGATGCGTAGCAGCAACCCGTTCATTTCGTTCCTACTTGTAACAAAATAAAGTATAATATGGTAAGAGTAATTCGGGTGTTTCTTTGGCACGACTACAGGATCTGGGCCCTCTGCTACCATAATATGTTAGCAAAGGTAATTAATTACATGATAATCAACAAATCAATCAATTGATTGTCACAATATTAGCACACTTGCGTCAACAATTATTACTTTTAAACCATTCCCATAAATAAATAAAAAGCAATTTACAGGCTTAATATAAGAAGAAGAAGAAGAAGAAGAAGAAGAAGGAAGAAGCAATTTAGAGGCTCAATACTTACCATATGTTCTAACAAAAGATTTGATTAAGGAAGTTCTATTCATGTTAAGAAAAATATTTCTTTTACTAGATCTAAGGTCGGTTAATTATCCCCCACATAATCACCGAAAATCTCCCAATAAAGTTTTACCCTAGCAAAATAATTGTTTAGCGACTCAAATTCCTCGAGGAGGTTGAAGTTGAAGGAGCAGGAAATTGGTGGTCCCTCTTACGCCATCACCCTCCAGAAAAATGAGTTTTAGCTCTGAATCTGGCCCCGGTCTCTTTTTTATGCTTTTTTAAAGATTTGTTTACATATTTTTTTTAAAATAAATATCTAAATTATAAAATATAAATATCTAGATATTTATAAAGATGGGTATATTGTATAAAATACATGTGTAGTTTTTCCATGTATCGAGTGTATATATCAGAGTCCACCGTACGGTATTTAAAAATTGAAACCTGCAAATCAAATTAGTAAACATAGGCCCCGTTTGTTTGCAGGAAAGTAGTTTCCTTTTGGAAAGTGAATTCCGGGGAAAGTGAATTCCGGGAAAGTGAATTCCGGGAAAGTATTTTCCGATGTTTGGTAGTGTAATGGAAAATAAGTT
>Ga0307510_10000892_pt1 | contig 31421 bp, 49 predicted proteins | sample 12_EM_MG_FD_207224 | JGI IMG/M metagenome (GOLD analysis project Ga0307510, IMG submission 207224) | Populus trichocarpa ectomycorrhiza microbial communities from riparian zone in the Pacific Northwest, United States - 12_EM | ecosystem: Host-associated > Plants > Roots > Unclassified | place... | reverse complement strand
TTGTTGCTGGTGCGTTGTTGCTATGTCCTTCTTTCTCTCTTGCTGGCCATTTTTTTTTCCCCTTTCCACCTGTGAGCACCGCTAATTTGTTGCTGCATTCAGGTGACTGTCCCTCTCTGTGGCCATCACCTGCTGTTGATGTGCTCAAATCACAACTGCGCCTTGCCCCAGAGCCACGACCGTGAGCTGCACGATCTTGTTGTGGCATTTCAGTGAGTGTCCCTCTCTCGCTGTTGCCTCTTGCTAATGCCTCTCCAGCTTGAATCCCATCTGTGTCCCGCGCCCATGAGACCCCTATTTTGTTGTTGTTATGTCCTTCTTTCTCTCTTGCTGACCCTTTTTTTTCCGTTCCCACCTGTGAGTGCCACTAATTTGTTGCTGTGTTCGGGTGAGTGCCTGGTCCTCCTCCAGTAAGCCTGCTTGCTTTCTGTTCTGACCAGTCGCTTCTCCCTGCTCACAGGTCACTTCCTCATCCTAGGTTGGGTTTTCCCATTGCACCTTTCTTTTCCTCCCCACAGCTTATTTCTTTCTCCCTTACAGGTGACTTTTTTCCCATTGCCGCTCGGTGTCCTGCACTCCTCCACCCCACAGCAATGCCACTGCAACGCCCCTGGAGTGAGTCCCCTCCCTCCCTCACTTTGTTTTCTGACTACTCACTTTTTTTCGGGTTGCTTTTTTTCCATGGCCGACCAGTCCCCCTCCCCCCTCCATATTCAGTAAGTAGCAGAATTTTTTCTCTGTTCACAGCCATCACCCGAACAAAACTCCCCTGATGCCATGCCCCCGATGCATGTCCTATTCGTGGGTGCCCCACACTGGCTCGCTTTTTCCCAGTGTACTGACCAGTTGCAGCCTCCCCCTTCTTGCTGGTTCCCTTTTCCCTGTGTACTGAGCAGCCCCACTCGAGCAAGTGAGTACCTCAGCCACCTTTTTTTTTGTGTCCTAACCAGTCCTGAACCCTCTGTTGGCGGCTTACTTTTTTTTTCTGCATCCAGACCTGTCCCCCCTACCCCCTTGAGTGCGGAACTGTCCCACACTGGCTTGCTTTCTTTCCATGTTCAACATCGTCGCAGCCTCAGAGGTCTTATAACCCACCACCTCCATGCACATTGGCAGTCCATGAACCTCATGACAAGGAGGTTGTGCCTTTTGTGGGGGTTTGAATATGTGAGTCTACTTCCCCCTCCCCACTTTGTTCTGTATGCTTCACCCTAACCATCTCCTGTGCCCCAACCCTCTTGTGTGGCATGCTACCTCGACTGCCTGTACTCCCCGGTTGCCACTCCACCACCTACACCCTTTATTGGACATGCTCCACCAATTGGTGACATTCATGGCACTTTATCTCCTCCAGTGTTTGAAGGCTTGTTTTCCCGCGGCTAAGGGTTTATCGGGACACCGCTTATTTATTTCCGTGTTCATACTCTCCTCCAAGATCATCTGCAACGACACTTATTTGGACAAGTCATGGTGTATCATTGGCTAAGGCATGTTTACACTCTGGGAGACCAACCAGATGGAATGGGAGATGTGCTCCCACCTGGAGTGGCAGCTCAACGCTAACCTCTTGACACTGCGCAATTTTCAACATCGTGTTCAGCAAGATTTTGCTGTGTCCAACTTGCCTGAAGCCATCCAGGACCACCATAGAATGTCAGTGGCACATGCTACAATGGTACCCAGGCAATCCATGTGTTCGACTCCTGTAATGACAGCACTCCCTGCACTTTCCATGACAATGTTACCAGTCACTGCATTGTCATCCTGTCTGTTGTATGGGCTGTCTTCTCATGCTCGCCAGTATGTCTCTCTCACTCAACTTTTCTGTTTTGCTGACCAGCCACCGCCGCTCCTCCACATTCAGGCACCACCCCCTCTTTGACCAACATGGAAGTGCTGCTGTCGAGCTGCCACAGCCAGACCCCGTGTGTGTGCACAGGTTCTATATTGAACCTGATCTATGCTCTCTGGACAGCCACTATGTGTGGTCTACAGTATGTTTCCTTTTTTTTTTTTTCTTCGCTGTGTTTTGCATGTCACACTACAACTTATTTATTTTTAAATACTACCTGATAAATGGGCATTTTTTATATAAAATATAATATGACCATGCCTAATGGTGTTGATTTGCCTGAACTTTCAGGTGATAAAATACTGGAATTTTCACATGTTTTACATCTGAATTTCAGTGATTTTTAGTCTTACAATTTGGCATTTTTTGTCATTTATTCAGTCAGTTTTCAGTCATAATTTCAGACTTTTTCAGACAGTTTACTGCCTGACTTTCAGTTGCTCTTGACTTTAGAGTGATCTCAGCACTCTCTAGTTCCTCAATCATCAAACCTATCTTCTTGCTCAATTTGTCTTGGGAATCATGGATGAATGTAAGGAAATCTTGGACACCTTCAATGATATCTACATCCCAATTCCAGGGTGGAATGTCAGAATGGGAACCACCCTGGAATGAGCATTGATGAGCAGCTATACCAGCATATGAACCGCTTGACAAACCGATTCGCCCATGTTCCCAACCTCTGTGATTTCACCAGGCTGACCTTCCTGTTCACTGTCTTTGGGAGATGGCAGTCGCTCTCCCCATTGCCAACCTGGATGGATCAAAGTAAGATGCATGTAAGGGCAAGCAATATAAGCAATATGAAACTTACCACATGCTTCAGATGAGCTGCTGACGACTTGAGGCCCTGGCAAGGAAGGCACCTGCATCCCAAGATCCTCCTGGTGTTCCTGAGAGTCAGGCCACTGCATCTGTTATGATCCACCCCAATTTTTCTCATCCTCATTGGACCCCCTCCTTGTCACCCTGTCTATGGCCAAGCGACCATTACCATTGAACCCATCACCCCTACCAGACCTGCCACTGCTACTGCCCAGTGAACCATCCAAACCATTGTCACCCCTTGCTCAGCCACCAGTTGAGCCCCTTGTCCCCATCCCATGGAACATCCATCATCAGGAATACTCCTCAATGGAGATGTACCAAGAGCCACCCCCAGTAGAGAACCCACTGGAAGATCCAGACAGTCCCATGGAGGACGCACCGCCCTTAGAGCCAGAACCAGTCACTCACTATGAACCTGATGTCCCTGGAGGACAGACACATACCTTGTCCCCAGAAGAGTCTCCTATCGAACCCTGGGAAGCATACCTTACTCAGCCCAGTAGCCCTGTGTCCCACAAGCACTCCCTGTCGCCTACCAGTCCCTCTTCAGCACCCATACACCAACGCACCAGTAGAGAAGGCAGCTACCAGTCAATCACGCCTGCTGCCTCATCACCTATAGCCAGCACCTCGCCCCAGAGTCAGGGCAACCAGTCAACCTCTTTAGGAGGATCCGCAGACAATCCCTCATCCACGCAGAGCTCCGCAGACAACGCGGATAATGACATGGCCCTTAATTGGGTCACCATCAATACTGACTACCTTAAAGGGTAGTTGCTTACACTAGACGCCCATTAGACCAGAATGGGCACGTGGAGATCAGATCTCCTCAGATCAGCCTCAAACCTTGTGGTTATCATCGCATCATGATGACGCTTCTCTTCTTGGAATGACCCGCTGCCATTGTTCTCCAGTTAAGGATAGATTAGGCAATTCCCTGATCCCTCATTTGCTCTCACTCACTTTCTATTGTTTGACTCATACAGACCGCAGCACTTGTCTGCGGAACGTCATACGATACAGACAGCCCCCTCTTGACCAGAAGTACCTACCTTAATGACCATGGCCTGTGCGCGGCCATGCATGTATATAAGCACCCTGTATTTCGACAGTCAAGCCCTAAGCTTGACTTGATTCTCAATATCAATGTTCTTGAAAGCTCCCCTAGTGCCTCCCCTTTCCCTCATCTCTTACATAAGCCACTCAGAGTTGTCTCTAGCAACACTAGAGACTTCTACTCCTTCAAAGTACTTGCCACCAGTTCACTCTTAGTACAAGTTGTACTATCAAGGCCCATTGAAGCCTTAACAGCATCCTAGAATCGCTATTATTCTCTGGCACCAGCAATGGAGAGTGTGATTCCTGCATCCCAAATTCATGCATCAGCTCTGGAGACAAGGAGAGGAGTGCCTGCATCCCAAAGACCTGCTTTGGCTTTTCGGATGGGGGAAGGAGTACCTGCATTCCAGAGTCATGCTTTGGCTTTGCAGATGAGGGGAGGAGTGCCTGCATCCCGAAGTTGTGCTTTGGTTTAGGGGGCTTTGGGGATGGGGAGAGGAGTGCCCACATCCCAAAGTCAGACTTGGGCTTTGGGGGTTCAGAGAGGAGTGCCCGCATCCCAAAGTCAGACTTGGGCTTTGGGGGTTCAGAGAGGAGTGCCCACATCCCAAAGTTGTGCTTCTGCTTTTGGGATGGGGGGAGTAGTGCTTGCATGCCAAAATTGTGTTTTTGTTTGGAGAGGGTTGGAGGGCCTGTGCAAGAATCGGAAACCTCACTTGGCAGCTCCATAGCATCTGTCACTAGATGCTGGTCTTTGGGCAAAGGATGATGCAAGGAGAGGGAATTGGCCATGATATGTGCAGTGAAAATTGTCTGCTTTGAGGGGACCTTTTGTGAAATGGTATTCAAATGATGTCATAAGGGTGCTTTTCCTGGCACTTAAAGTTTTTGCTGAGTTATGCCTCAAAATAGGCAAGTTGAAAACTTTTCAAGCACACTTCTTTCACTTTAACAAGCTGCCCCCCCCACACTGCCAAACCTTTATTCCTCCAAAATGCCAAGCCTTCTTCAAATTGCATCCAGAGTTGAGGCTGCTGTTGAAGCTTACACCTTTGTTTGTGACTTTGCCAATAAAGAGATGTGGGTATCACAGTTCGAGATAGAGTTGGTAAGTCCTCATTTACACAGCAACCAAATGCTCTACATTTGAAATAGAAAGATGTCATGTTTGAATACCAGCAAGATGTGCACAAGGATGAGTGCGATCGCTCCCCCATGCACCCTACTTTGGTTGCCTTAGGAATAGTGCTATATTGCAATGAGGATCTTGGCAACATCAACCAGTCTCATCCAGACCGGGATGAGCACGAATGGTACGACAGCAGTGCCCTTTTCCCAGAGGACATATTGAATCTGCTGCCAGAAGCTGCAGATCGCTGGTGGGAGCAACTAGGTATGTTGTAATTTGTATGTTTTCCCTACTGCCCTGCTTACAACCTTTGAACAAAAAGCAGAAGTGGCTTGCAGGAAGCATGTGGTGATGACCACCCCAACTGAGGCATCCCCCACTCCTCAGGAAAAACTTATGTTGCAAGTCCCACTGCAAGTGCCATGGGTCAGATGCAGGCAGCAGGGTGGAGGCATGCCGATGGAGGTGGATGAGGGGCTGGAAGTAAGTACTCCATGCCTGCTAGTTTAGTTCTGATCAATAATGTTCAAATGGATCCTCAGTGCCTTGGGAGGCCAAAGATTGCCAAGGCAGCTGCTGGTACAAGAAAGCAGAGGGGCTTGGAAGAGTTGGGTGGGAGTGCGAAGCGCCATGCCCTGACAAGGATGGTGTCAAGTCGGCACCCTGGCCCTGCTGAACAACTTTCAGGTGAGAACAATACCGATGCTGTGGAGCCTATGGAGCAGTTCCCAGAAGAATATTATCAATTTATGGTATGTTACTGCCCTTTCAATTGGCTTCAAGCTAACTGGCTATGGCAGTGTGATCGATGCGAGAAATTGGGCAACTTTTGTGATGTGGACCCAATAGGCCCTTGCAACAGATGCAAGGTGAAGAAGCAGAAGTGCAGTCTGATGCTGAAGAACCCAAATATAGGGAAAATGGATTGCTGCCCACCCATGGCAGAAGATTTCCATAAGTTCTGCACTGCATAGGTGCAGGAAAAGTGCACAGTGGGTGTCAAAAAGGGAAAGTGGTGTGCCTGTAAATCCCCTGACACAGGCAAACCAGAAGCTTCACTGTCAGTTCCATCACCTTCGGATCCACTTTCTGCCCTGCAAGGATTGACCCTGGATATTAAGGTCCAAGGGCCTTAAAGACGCGACATGCATGGGTTGATTTGGCAATGACTGGGATTGCTTAGTGGGTTGTCCTCCTAAAGCAATGATCACATGAGTAGTGCAGTACTGGTTGGCTACACAGTATAACAAGTAAGTCCCTGATGATAAGGGCGACTCCTGAGTGTTCTAATAGAGGTAAAAAGGGGAGAGCTTCAAAGGGGGCTTTGAAGCGACTAAGAGTTCGGGCTATTTGACTCTGAGAGTCCTGGGTGGAAGCTACAAGTCTTGGATTGAAAACCAAGTTAGGCTTAGGGCCTAACTACTAAAATATGAGTGCTTATATACAAGTGAGAAGTAACGGGTCACAGGAGTCACAGAATAATACTGTCACATATAGTAAGGTTCATCATGAGTTGGCAGTTCTAAGTATAACTCCATCATGAGCTGGCAGTCTCATCATGACATGGCAATGAGCTGGCAATCCATAAAGGGATAAATGGTGATACTGCGGAATGCTGTGGACTGCAGGGTGATGGCATGTGATATCTGACTGCGGAATGGTCAGGTGATCCATTAGGTGACTTGTCAGGTGATTAGGTGGCAGTCTGAGCGGTGCGTAAGGGAATGAGTGGGGAATGAGTGACTGAGAGCACAGAATAAATGGTGGGAAAATAGTGGAAAAATGAAGATAGGGCCGCAGGATCATAACATGATGCCCTTCCTAGAGTGGTCGTTACCACATGACCTAGGGTAAAGAGGGTTGCAACCAGTCAGAGGGGACATGGGGTATTCCAATGTTCATACTATCCGGAGTGGATTGTCTTGTGTCTGCAATTTGTCCTTCCTCCATTGACGAATCGGGATCAGATGTTTCTCCTTCCTCTATGAGTTCATCTTCAACCTCAATGATTGTTTGAGCTGGGGTTCTATAAAGGTCGGCAAGTCCAAAGCTAGAAGGTGTCGACATAGCTGAGGATGTGGGGAAGTTTTGACCAGTTGATTGTCCTGATTTCATCATTGTTATAGGTCGCGAAGTAGTGGTGATCTTTGGGGAATAAGGGGGGGTAGGGGCAAGCTTAGGGGAATCAGGAGGAGTGGGTTGTTCTTCGGGACTCATTGACTGTTGTGTCCCTGGGTTGCTACGCTCATGTTTGAGTGGCATTGCAACATGTTGTGGTGATTCTCGTTGCTTTGATGTACTAGGGAAGGGTTGTGATTCTTTCCAGGATGGTCCTTCTTTACAAGTGAACTCCTCGTGTTTTTTGAATAAGGGGGTAGTTCGAATGGGTGGAACTTGTAGTGGTCATGATGACGATGCCACTGGGGGTGAAGGTTCCGTCTCAGGTAAAAGCTCTCTCCATTTCCCTATAAGTAATGATGATTGAAATCCTTTCCATTCTGGTGGGGTAGGTTTGTCTCTTGGTAAGGTTCTTGAATCCGGATGTCTGGGTAATAGGGGTTTGGTTTGACTGAGTGTCATTGAGACAATGGGAGGAAATTCTGATGAGGGTGCAACTGGGGGTGATGCTTGTAGTTTAGGGAGGGGTTGTGATAATGATACGATTGGAGGCGATGACTGTGGAGTGTTCCCTGGAAAAGGGGGAATATCCCATGGAAGGGGAATGAGGTCGAGTGAGGAGGGCGTGGTCCACTTGGCTAGTGGTAATGGTATGCTTTCCGTTTGTTGGGTAACTGGTAATGATATTGGTAAGGACGGGGGTAGAGGTATGTTGACTGGATCGGGTGTTTCATCTATTGGGACTGGCGATTTGTATTGTTCCATCAATGAGTACTCTTGTCGATGTGATCCCCAGGGAACTAGGGGGAGTGGTGGTGATGCGACTTGGAGTGGTTCCACAGGTAGTGGATTAGCGTAGGTGAATACTGGGACGAATGGTGATGGGTTCACAAGAGGGGGTGATGGTACTCTTGGTACAACTGGTGGTAATGGTATAGCTTCCTTGGGTAGAGATGATGATGGGAGGATGAAAGGTCGGATAACTGGTTTTGGTCTGACAGGAGGTGGTGGTGTGGTAGCTGGGGCTGATGGTGGTGGTTCTGGAATAACAACAGTGGGTCCTCCTGTTCCTCCTGAAGGACCTGGACTGGGTATGAATACGGGTGATGGCAACTTGCTCCTCATAGTTCTCTTGCGTCCTTTGAGGAGGGTTCAGAGTCCTTCAAGGAATGTTTGATCCTTCAGGGTTTGATAATGAGGGGATAATGTGCTGAAGGGGAGAGTGGTTCTCTTTTGAAGGTTCCTTTCTTTGGTAATTAGTAAGAGGATTTCCTTTGTAACCATGTTGTAGAGTCATCGGTGGAAGTGGTAAAGGTAGAGGGTAGTATTGCTGTGTTTCTTTCTGAACATTCTGGCGATTGAGGTGTTCTTGAATTGGTTATTAAGGAGGGTCCACTTGTTGCTAAGTTGGACCATGTCTTTGATGCATTCCTCATGCTTCTTCTTGAGCGATATGGAGGAGGTGGTCTGGGGGGAGGAGTCCAGTATCAGTGTACTGCTTGGATTGGTTATTGTCTTCTGTTTCTTCGATAGGAGTAGGGGGGTCGGGGTTGGTGACATGAAGTGGAATGTTTTCTGTTTCGGTTGGGGTAATGGCTGTTTCATTGCTGCTACTCTCACTAGTAGTGCTAGTGGGGATGATGTGGTATGCAGGATTTCGGGGGTGATACTAAGGGGGATGGGGAGTGAAAGGGAATCTTTCATATTTGACAGGGATCCTGAAGATAGGTTCTTTGTTATCAACTGGGACCACGACTGCTTCGTGGTCGATCTCAATGGCATCAAGGGTCTCTCTTGGTCGCCAAGTGGTCCAGTGGAATTGGATGTTGAAGTGTCCACATTGGACAAAGGTTCCAAAGAAGTAAAGTTGATTGTTGTTGGTATGCATGCGGATGAGGATGATTCCATTGTCGGTGCCCAGGGTGAAGATGGTAGAGGTAGCGAATCCTGTACTGGGGAGTTTGTGGTTGACAGAAGACATGGGAGTTGGGGATGGAGAAGGTCGTCCGAGATTCCAAGGGTTCTTATACTGCTTGGTTGACTTTCAAAGTCTGCTAGTAGATCCGAAGCATGGAGATCCTCGGAGTTTACCCAGGAATCATAAGCTGGCGAGTATCCTTTCCAGTGTACAAGGTATTGCTTCTTTTTCTATCGACCGAATAGTCGTTCTTTAAGTATCTGCTTGACTTCCCATTCCGGTTCACCTTCCAAAATGTCAGGTGGTGGTTCCAGGAAGTTGGGGCCATGTTGATCGGTTTCTTTGTATGGCGTGAGCAGGGATGCATGGAAGACGTCATGGATCTTCCAGGTAGGGGGTAATTTGATTTTGTATGCAACTTTAGATACTTGGGAGACTACCTTGAAAGGTCCGTATCTCCTTGGTGATAACTTGGGTGTGATGTTACTTGGAAGTTGTAGGTTTGTTCCTTCTAACCAGACTTTGGATTTAACAGGGAATGGTGAATGGCGTGGACGTTCTTTGATCCAGGATTCTTGCGCTTTACATTGTGCCTCTTGGGTGGCTTTCCTGGCTTCATTGATGGATAAGAGTTGTTGTTCAAGGGATGGGATGTCTGTCTTTCTGGTTGGTTGATATATTTGTGGGGTGTAACTGATGAGTAGATCAAATGGGGTTTTCTTGGTTGTAGCGGAGGGCCAGGAGTTCTTAGTATATTGAGCAAGGGGTAACCAAGTGTGCCAGTTGTTCTGCTGAGTACCACAGAATACGCGAAGGTACTGTTCAAGAGTTTGGTTGGTTCGTTTGCTGGCTCCGTCTGTCTGAGGGTGATAGGCTGTGCTGATGTTTTGGTGGATATTCAGGATGCGACATAGTTCCATTGAGAATTTGGATACAAAGCGGACGTCACGGTCCAAGATTATCTTGTGAGGTATGCTGTAGTGAGGGATAATGTTGTTCAGGTAGAGTAGAGTGACTCCTTCTGAATTGATTGTTTCATTGCAGGGGATAAAGACAGATGCTTTTGAGCAATCTGTGTTGGTAATTGTGAGGATGGTGTCATATCCTCCTGATAGGGGTAACTTGGTGATGAAGTCCATAGCGACGGTCTCGAAAGGTCAAGTGTTTTCAGTTGGGGTGATTGGGAACATAGGAGGATGAGCGGGATGAGTGTTGACTTTGGTCATTTGGCAGGTAGCACAGCCTTTGATGTACTCAGTTACAAAGATTTTCATTCCAGGCCACCAGTAGTAGGGCAAGATAAGTTGGAGGGTTTTGGTAATTCCGGCATGTCCAGCAGTTTCATGGTTATGAAAAAGGGATGTTACTCCCCTCCTAAGGTCATTGTCTGCCATGACAACAAGTGCCATTCCGTGGTACCAGTGAGTGCTGTCTAGTAGGGATAAGTTGTGAACTGGTGCCCATTGCTTGAGTTTACTTTGGTCTTGATATTGTGCTAATTTGACTCTTGAGTCCAAATTGTCTCCTATGCTGTCCATGTCAAATATGCGGATTGAGGTATGCTGGTCACAGAAATACCAGTCTGGCCATACAGTAACATCTTCATTGATTTCGTTTGGTCCTTCATAGTCGGGTCGCCTAGATAGTGCATCTGCTTGGTTAGTGGCCCCAGGTTTGTACTCCAGTAGGATGTTATATTGCTCACGTTCTGGTAAGTAACCAGCAATGCGTGGCCCAATTTTGCGGGGCTCTCTGTAGTACCTAAGGTTGGCATGATCAGTATACACCAGGACGGGGATGGTTGTTCCTTTGAGCAGGTGAGACCAGCAGCAAAGTCCTCTCATGACTCCAAGGAATTTGCGGTTGTAGATGGGGTAATTTTGCTCAGTTTGGGTAAATTTTTGGGAATGGAATCCCACTGGTCGTCATGTTCCTGGTTTCTGAGTGCTGTCTGGTTTGGTGATAGGGGGGTCTTGTTGGTAGAGTATTGCTCCTGTACCAACCTGTGAAGCGTTGGTTTCAAGTTCAAATTGTCTGTCTGGGTCAGGTCTAGCTAGGATAGGTGCACTGGTGATTAGGGTTATAAGTTTGTCTTGGGCCTCGATTTGCTTGGGTCCCCATTCAAATGGTATGTCTTTTCCAGTTAGTGCTATAAGGGGTGCGGTGATGATACTGAAGTTGGGGCAAAACATGCAGTGGTAGCCGGCAACTCCTAGGAATCCACAAACTTGTCGTTTGTCTTTGAGTTCATGTGGATAGTCTCTAAGTCTGGCAACTTTAGCTGGATCGATGGTTGCTCCTTCCTTTGAAATTCGGACGCCTAAGAAGTCCATTTGTGGTTGCATGAAGATGGATTTTGACAGTTTGAGGTGTAGGCCGTGATGTGCAAGTAGGTCGAATAGGAAGTGAATGATTTCGACATGAAGTTTGAAGTCTTTGAGGAGGGTGCCTATACCACAGTTGTCCATGTAATTCTGGAGGATGTGTCGTATGTTGTGTATGCCTTTCTTCTCGAAGTATTCATATAGTTCTTCAAGAACACGGTTCATGAATTGTTGGAAGCTGGCTGGTGAGTTACTCATCCCAAAGAACATGACTTTGGGTTCGAATAGTCCTCGACATGTTTTGAATGTGGCTTTCCATTGATCGCCTTCCTGTATGCGGATGTTGTTGTAACCCCAGCGGATGTCGAACTTGCTAAATAGTTCCATTCCTTGCAAGTTTTTGATACAATGTTTGAGATTGGGGAGTGGGGTAACGTCCTTCCAGGTGACTGCGTTGAGGGGGCAATAGTTGATAATGTATCTCTTCTCCTTTGAGTCTTTCTTAGGGACCATGAAGGTAGAGAAGCCGTAGGGGGAGTCTGAGGGTGCGATGTAGCCTTTTTCCAGATTTTTGTCGATGAATTTGTTCTCCGCTTCCTGCTCATCTCTTGAGAGCAGGTAGACTTTGCAGTTGAAGCGGGTAGGGGCAGTGTCCATGAGTATGATTTTGTGGTCTCTGTCTCTGTGAGCTGGCAGGAACTTGTTTGCCTCTTCGTCCGAAAATAGTGCCATGTGACATTTGAATTCTTCTGGGAGGGTGACTTCCTCCTTCCCATGTTCCGATGCATACTTATGGGTCATTTCAACTGCTGTGTGGGTGTGGTTAATCTCTACCGGGCCTTCCCTCATTTCTGAAGGAGTGACTCCCAACCATAGAGCACACGTTTGTGCTTTGAGGATAAGGTCTTCATTTTCTTGGTTCTTTTGTTTGAGCCATGTCTTTGCACATTGAGGGGTGCCGTGAAGTAGGGTTTCAATTTGGACTTTTGGTCCTTTGAGTTTGCTTTTCTCCCAGTCGATGTCTGGGTTGAATTTCTTGAACCATGGGTAGCCAAAGAGCATTCGATCACATCCTAGATTTGTGACATAGAACCTTGTTCATTCTTTCTTGTTTCCCTGAGTGACAAGTAGGTTGCAAGCTCTAGTAATGGTTCCAGCTCTGTTCATAGTTCCATCGACGTTGTATACTGCTTATGTGTAAGGGAGTCTCTTGGTTCCTAAGCGAAGTTTATTGATAGTTGTTTGGTTGATAAAGTTTTCTGTTGCTCCAGTGTCAAGCAAGATTGTTTCTTCTGCCATCCCTCAATAGTGTGTGATTGGAACTTTGAGTTGTATTGAGTTTGATTTATTTACAAATACACTATCGAGTCGGAAAGCCCTAACTAAGGCAGCTAGTTTCGGGCCTTGTGAAAATCCTTTGGCATAAGTTTTCCAATGAAGTCCAGCTTAGTTTCTTCATTGAAGGAGTCCATGTTTTCCTTCAGGTAATCAGCAAGACTGTCAAGATTTTGGATGTCTGGCATAATAGGTGCGGTGTGAACCCTGGTGGGTTCCCTGGGATTGTTGGGATGACCACTGAAGTTACCGTGGTCAGCTTGTTTCTTGCAACAATCCTTGGCTCGGTGTCCCTTGATTTCGCAGTAGAAGTACAAGTTGCTTCTCATGAGTTCCACTTTCTTGGCTTCGGAGTGCTGTTGTCCTCTGCTAGCGGTGGCGTTCATATCTGAGGTAACTGTAGTGTCAACATCCATATAATATCCTCCTTGAGAGGTGGTGCATCAGTCGTATTTGTTTCTCCAGTTGTTGTTCCTTCCACCTCTTCCTGGGTTATTGACCTGCCTAGGGGCAAGTTTGAATGCTTGGAAGAGTCCCTGACGTTTTTGGGTGAACTTGGCTGCTGCCTTCCATTTGAGATGGGATTTGCGGGCCTGTTCTTCCCATTCTTTGAAAGTCTAGGGGACTTTAGCGGTAGGGTTGAAGGTAGGGGAATTAATGATGGCGCTAGTGAGTCCTTGAGTCATAGCATGTTTGAGGGTTTCTATGGTTCCCTTGTCATCTAGGGGAACATCTGCTTCATGAGCGAGTTGCTTGAACTTGGCAAAAAAGTCATCAAGACTATCTCCTTGCTTAAGTTTGCATAACTCCTGGTAAGCTTCAGATCTACGATTCTGGTTGACGAAGGTGTTCTTGAATCTTTCCATGTAGTCAGTCCAGAGGTCTTCATCTGTCTCTTGAGCTCCGTTGTCTGCTGCTTCTTGGAGTTTCAGGAGTTGTTCTCCTTTCCAGGCATCTACACGAGTGCCATCCATATAACTGAGCATGGTGACGATCCTAGAGAAGGGTTTCTTCATGGTATTGTTGGCCCAGTTTACTGCATGCCATAGGTCCCAATTGAGTAGGAACTTGGTAGTTTTGTTTCTGTCTCCATCGAATATAGGTGGAGGGTTTCCTTTGAGAGCTCCGTTAGAGGTATTTGTGATAACATTGCATCCTGCTGGGCTTGGCTAGTAGCGATGTTAATTTCTTCCTGTTGTCCTTCCATAGCAGTTGGATGATCTGGGGTGTTGGGGCAGGTAGGAAGCTGCTGAAGTGCTGTGGTAACTGCTGCCATAGTAAGAGGGACACTGGCCTCTTGTTTGTAAAAGATGTGGTTAGGGTGCTGAGGGTCTGATATGATCCACCAGCCGACGTCTGAGCTGTTGTATATGCCTCTTTGATTGGTTTGCCACTTGTTTTGTTTCCAGAGGAGTTTGACCCAATGGTAGGTGCCATTGACCTTGATAAATTCGATAGGTGAGTGTTGTTTCTTTGGAGTATCAAGGTAGTATCCGGTGTCAGGATGTCCTGGTCCTTGATCGTTGAAGTATACGTTAACTTTAATGTGTTCTGGGAGATCGTCCTGTTGTCTCCTGAAGATTTGTGTATACTCGTTGCTGAGTGTGTATGTCTGGGTGGTCGCCACAGTGGTAACAGTTCTGTGTTTCAAGAACTTGTAGGAAAGGCGGTACTGGTTGGCTACACAGTATAACAAGTAAGTCCCCGATGATAAGGGCAACTCCTGAGTGTTCTGATAGAGGTAAAAAGGGGAGAGCTTCGAAGGGGGCTTTGAAGCGACTAAGAGTTCGGGCTATTTGACTCTGAGAGTCCTGGGTGGAAGCTACAAGTCTTGGATTGAAAACCAAGTTAGGCTTAGGGCCTAACTACTAAAATATGAGTGCTTATATACAAGTGAGAAGTAACGGGTCACAGGAGTCACAGAATAATACTGTCACATATAGTAAGGTTCATCATGAGTTGGCAGTTCTAAGTATAACTCCATCATAAGCTGGCGGTCTCATCATGACGTGGCAATGAGCTGGCAATCCATAAAGGGATAAATGGTGATACTGCGGAATGCTGCAGACTGCGGGGTGATGGCATGTGATATCTGACTGCGGAATGGTCAGGTGATCCATTAGGTGACTTGTCAGGTGATTAGGTGGCGGTCCGAGCGGCGCATAAGGGAACAAGTGGGGAACGAGTGACTGAGAGCACAGAATAAATGGTGGGAAAATAGTGGAAAAATGAAGATAGGGCTGCAGGATTGTAACACTGGAGAGCAGTGGGTCATCTGCTGGCAACACCCCTGCCAACAGCATGTTGTTTCAGCCTCCCTGTTAAGGCTTCAACGGGCCTTGATAGTATGACTTGTACTAAGAGTGAACTGGTGGCGAGTACTTTGAAGAGGTAGAAGTCTCTAGTGTTGCTAGAGACGACTCTGAGAGGCTTATGTAAGAGATAAGGGAAAGGGGAGGCACTTTGGGGAGCTTTCAAGAACATTGATATTGAGAATCAAGTCAAGCTTAGGGCTTGACTGTTGAAATACAGGGCACTTATATACAGGCACGGCCGCGCACGGGCCATGGTCACTAAGGTAGGTACTTCTGGTCAAGAGGGGGCTGTCTGTATCGTATGGTACTCCGCGGACAAGTGCTGCAGTCTGTATGAGTTGAACAATAGAGAATGAGTGAGAGCGAATGACAGATTGACAAGTTGCCTAATCCATCCTTAAGGGTCGAACAATAATGGCAAGTCATTCCAAGAAGAGAAGCGTCGTCATGATGCGATGACAACCACAAGGTTTTGAGGCTGATCCGAGGAGATCTGATCTCCGCGTGCCCATTCTGGTCTAATGGGTGTCTAGTGTAAGCAGCTACCCTTTATGGTAGTCTGTATTGATGGTGACCCAATTAAGGGCCATGTCGCTATCCATGTCATCTGCGGAGCTTTGCGTGGATGAGGGATTGTCTGCAGATCCTCCGGGAGAGGTCGACTGGTAGCCCTGACTCTGGGGCGAGGTGCTGGCTATGGGCAACGAAGCAGTAGGTGTGATTGAGTGGTAACTGCCTTCTCTACTGGTATATTGGCGTATGGGCACTGATGAGGAACTTGTAGGTGACAGGGAGTGTTTGCAGGACACAGGACTATCTGGGGCAAGGTACTCTTGCCATGGTATGATGGGGGACTCTTCTGGGGACAAGGCGTGCGTGTTGCCTCCAGGGACATCGGGTTCATAAGGAATGAATGGTTCTGGTTCTAAGGGCAGCGCGTCCTCCATGGGACTGTCTGGGTCTTCCAGTGGGTTCTCTACTGGGAGTGGCTCTTGGTACATCTCCATTGAGCAGTATTCCCAACGATAGATATTCCAGGGGATGGGGATGAGGGGCTCGACTGGGGGCTGATCAAGGGGTGACGATGGTTTGGATGGTTCACTGGATGGTAGCGGTGGCAAGTCTGGTAAGGATGATGGGTTCAATGGTAGTGGTCGCTTAGGTATGGGTATGGTGACGAGGAGGGGGTCCGACAAGGATGAGAAAAATTGGGGTGGATCATAACACTCCCTCTCTCAGGCACCTTGCCTTAGCTCCTTCTTTATCTCCCAAGTCTTGTCATACCTTGCAACCTTTGCCAGGTGAGTCTATTTCTGACCCCATGTGATGGCTCCCACTCAGCATCCTGCAGGTTTTATAGTTGAGGTGCCAGCTACCTCACAACTCCTCACAGCTGCAACTTCGAAGGTCTCACATTCTATCAGCGATGTATTGCCAGTGAGCGATGATGGAAGCAATGCTGTTAGGTTTGCTGAGCTGGAGAGGAAGCAGGCCAAGCTAGAAAAAAGGGTATCCAGCATTGAACTCACGTTGAAGAAGTTGGCTGTGTAGGTTCTTATTCTCCATGCATTGCATGTGCAGTAGTGGCGTTGGCAGTTTTCTTTTTATTTTAATTCATACAAATTGCAGCAAATGACAATAAGCTGAGTGATATCCTTTGGGGTGGTATGGCAGCTAGTGGGAGAGTGTGTGTAAGTGGGGCAGCAGCTATGCAAACAATGTGGACACAAGACTTAGTAAGGATGCACACATGGGCATGTGCACAAACTGGGATGTATTTACTATTTACCAATCCAAACGACATGGACACAAGACTATCTAAGAGAAAAATGGAAGAATAGGGTGGCTAAAGGTAAAGACACACTGGCATGCACAAAAACCAAGGGACCTGCAGCAGTAATATGGGGTACATAAATGACAGACAGAATACCAGGGCACGAAATAGGGTGTGAAAAAGAGGGGGCTGTGCAGAAGAAGAAGAGGGTATGTACTATTGTATGGTGCCTGTCCACACATGCTGTCTATGGGTGCCATTGCTCACTGTATTCTAATGTCCTTACAGTATCACCCCCATGAAGTAGAACAAGCAAATGGCTGAGAACAAGAATTACCAATGTGATCGCCTTCTAGCTGGCACATGGGTAGCACTGTCTGGAGCATTAACCTTAGGAGTACAAATGGCCTGGTAATCACTTACCTCTCATTAGTGGCTTTCGCTGTTGGGTGGCGCTCCCGACTTGACTGCTGCCTGACGAAACCTCCACTGTCTGCTTGGTGGCTGCCCTTCTTGCGCTTTTGTGAGGGGGAATCAGCAGCAGTGTTCCCATCTGTCCTACCCCTGTGGCATCCACCCCCTTGCGTTTCCAGGCTAGCATTCTGCAAGACTGGTGGCGACCGCTGGCAGCTATGGGATGAGCTAGTTGAACCTGGTGGCAGCTGTTGCTCTTCATCAGCAGTGATAGATGGACCCAGTAGTGACAGCTGGTGCTCATCAGGGGCATGTGTCTGAGGAAACTAAGGTTCAAGGCTCAATACTAGCAGTAAAATGTGCTTACCTTGCCATTAGGCAAGGGCTCTTGCCCAGCAGAGCTAGAGCCATTCCTCTCATCCATGGTACATCTTTCATTGGTGGGACCTGCCCATGTGCCATCAATATGAGGGTGGTTGAGATGGTGGGGTGGAGGGTGGGAGTGGGAGGGGGGAGTATAAGGTGAATCTGCAGCCACACCTCTGCCCACTTGTTGCTGTGCATTTAAACCGGCAGCTACACTAGACTGGGTAGCCCCATTGTCGGGAGAGCAGCGCAAAGGCTAAAGGTTTGAAGGTGTTAGCACTTACTTGTCATGTGTCAGGAGCCAACTCACTCCATTTGGATTCTTATTGGCAACACCAGGGCTTTGACCAGGATGATCATGCTCGGTTGAACCATTGCCATTGCTGGCCCCTTGAGGCAGTCCGCCACCCTGTTCCTGGTTTCCATCATCTTCCTACAGACCCACCTCTGTTTCTTCAGCCAGCCCCATATCAATGTCAGCATCATTTTCTTCTGGGGTGTACTGATTCTTCCAAATGGCCTTGACTGCCTCCCTGAAGCAGAATGGAACCTTACCAGTGGCTTGCCTCTGTGTCCAGTGGTTGTGTAAGGCTTTGATGTCCACATGGCGAAAATGATAGTACTGCTTGAGAGTGACCCCCTTCGGCAAATATCTGGACCTAATGTAATTGCCTTGGGCTCTTTGGAGTTCGGTCCATGGGACTCTCTCCTTTCCCATACCGACAGAGGTGCCTAAAATTCAGCTTATTGATTGAATCAGTAGCAAGGGCTGGCAGCTTATGAACTATATATATCACCCATAAACCTGCCTATAAGCTTTTTCTTGTATTCAAGGCTATGGCTGTCAATCTTGTCCAGATTTGGCAGGATGGGGTATCCACCCTCATCCTTCTGGAGTTTAATTTTGGGGCTTTTCTTCTTCCTTCCAGGCTTATTCTTGCTGCTGTCGGTTGGCAGGTCCTCTAAAATACTAGCACATTAGTGTACTTCCCTTGAGGCAGAATAATGTCTCACCTGTCTTACCAAAGGACTCAACACCCCATTTTGTGAAATCTTTCACCACATTGTACTGGCCCCAGCCATCATGACGGTCCCTGAAAGATATCCCCCCATTATCCTCATTGAAATCGAAGCTGTTTGAAACTGTAAGAAGCGTGCATGAATGGAATAAACCATTGTACTCACAATGAGACTGAAGGATGTCCATCCTTCATGAACACTGCAAGAACAACGACATGCATTCCAAACTGGTTCCATGCTGCTGATGTGAACTCCTTGACTGCTGTGGGCCCACACTTCTTCATCATACTGGTGCAGAGAAATTAGTCAGTTTTCAATATAAGCTGCTAGAATTTTCCATGCACATACTGTTGCTGCATCCTTGGAGGAAGCTTTTTCTCTGACCACTTTTTTGCCATGATCCTGTACTTTTGGCGCTCTCTCTTAGTCAACTTCTCCTCGACCTGGCTGTGAGCTCTCTTGTAGCCATGAAGGAAGGGCTGTGATCCAGGTGGGCTTCCTGAAAGCTCAACTGCCAAGTTGCATATTTCTTTGCAGTGCATGGTGGTTACAACATTGTGATACAACCATTTTTTGGTTTCAAATATGGATCTCTTCAGTGCCAGCTTAACTTTTCCCAACAGATACTTGCAAATAAGCTAGAAGTATGTGAGAATGGTCCAAAGTAGTGGAGAGGTCACGTACACTTTTCATGATATTTTTGTCGAATGCTGTGTCTTCTTCCCATATTCTCTTGATGTGCTTAGTGGCATTTTTGACTATTTTCTCCTGATTATCAGAGTTGGCAGCTTGGAACTTGGAGACAAGACCTTCCAAGAAGCTCATGTGATCGTCAGTCAGCTCAAGTTCTTGGCTAGAGTCAGACTTCTCTTTTAATGGCAGCGCTCAAGGAGTAAATTGCATGCAAACCTTTCTTCAGCTATCCGATTGCAGGTTTCTGGAGCAGATTCCATTGTCGCCAGTTGCACTTTTCCATAAAGGTGCTGACAAATAAGCTAGAAATATTTAAGCACAGCCCAATGTTGAAAATTGTGCACATACAGTCCACATGGTTACATCATCATACTCCTCTTCAGTGAGGTCACCCATGAAGCTAAGGAGAAAGCACTTCACAATTCACTCCTGACCTCTATAGTTGGCAGCTTGGAACTCATCAATGTACCTGTCTAACTTGTTGATTTCTTCCCCTGTCAACGTCACTTCCACGCTAGATGTGTGTTTAAACTTGTGGGATTCAATTGGCAACTAGTGTACACACCTAGACTCATATAAGTCCAAGTCCTCCAGTATAATTGATTTGTAGTCTGAAGTCAAAGCTGGGCTGCCTGGTGGTGAAATGGGTTCAAATTCAGAGCCACTGTCTCCAGACCAAACTTCCTAATCAGAGAAACTAGGTTGAATTGTGCTGCTTTGGGTGGCCATGTCATTTAGTGGCTCTGCTGCATGTTACTGCCAAGGATGTTAGAGGGAACTTAGTGATAAGTTCTCAAGGAAGTGCAACGCATTGAAATTTGGGAGGTCTTGTTGGTTTATTACACACTGACTAGTTGTTTGGCGGCCTGCATTTGTTGATCGGTAGCCTACGTTTGTTGATTGGTAGTGTGACATTACTGGCCAGCTGCCAAGCTGTTGGCACACTTACATATTTTGCTGACTTGTTTTGCTTCCACCTACCCCTTGTTTCTCAGGGAATGCAGACTAGCTATATGTCTTGAACCCCAACTCTAACTCCTTTTGATCTTTTGCATCTCTGTGCAAGATACCTCAGAGCTCAGTTTAAATATAAGCTAAATGCACACTCCTTCAGTGCCCCTGGGGCACCACCAACTCTGCCCCTGATGCTCCTGGTAACCCTGGCATCAGAGCTGGACATAATCTCAGCCACCCTTGTGGAGGTGTTTTCTGACTGTAGTTAGTAGAATAAAACATATATTTTAACTGGCTGATCATTTATTGGCAGAAACGGTGGGGTGGAATATTACATGCTATGCGAACAAGCTGCCGAAAAAACCTTGCAAATCAGGAACAAAGGCATCAAAAGAAAAAGAAGAGTCCCTGAAAGAGCAATATCCCCCAGTGCTGAAAGGGGTTACAGCCTCAAACTCCGTGCATTATTGTTGACATGCAGGGCATTATATTGGCCTGGTACCTTCCAGGAGTCTTGAGCAAATCTAGACAGGTGGGCTTATCCTCCTTGTCCGATCACAGCAGAAACTTGACATCTTTCAGAATTTAATGTTAATGGCACAAGAGAAGCTGCATCCATTGGTGACAATCCTACCAAGCAGCAAATCCTGGTGTGAGGATCCAGACAGTTTTTGCCCGGGAGAGGGCCCTCAGGGTTCAGTAAATTTATCGCCCACATAGTTTCAACAAGGTCATAATGTGAGCACTTCAATGCATAAACTTTATTTCTTGGGAAGCTCATTCCAAATTAGTGAATGTTGCAATGATACCCACAGAGTTCTGTGAACTTCAGGGAGCCTGCTGCATTGGACTGGCTATATGCGATATTAGAATCCAATGCAATTGTGAGTGCAATCCTTGTGGTGATTCACCCTGAGCTTTACCATGCAGGTTGGGAAACTACCAAGTGCCTGAGGGACACCCCTGGGACAGGCGCCGAGGGCATCCTTTACTGATGGGCATCCATTTTCAGTGGCATTGCCGTTATTTCTAACCACATTACTGAGCCACACTGAGACAGCAGTTCAAGAGACAATTGGTATGACATATTGGTCACCTTGGAGGGCTACCAAAACTGTAATTTGGAGCTCCCAGGCCTTGGGATCTCTCTGGGGTATAGCCCTGGTACAGTGGTGGGCATATCAGGAAAGATACTAGAGCATGCCATTCCAGAGTTTGAAGGGGACAGAGTATGCTATGCATACTTTATGAGGGATAATGTACACGATTGGGCAAATGTTCCATGTAGCAATTGGATGAAGACTAGCTATTATAATTTATGAGTAGCATAGATTGTGATGTAGGCTAGGCATGAGAAGTTCTGATGCAGCATCTTTTAGAGCAAATAATTTACAATGTTACAAAAGGACTAAAGGTCTCGCATTTAACATCTAAGCTGTCAAAATGTTCTAAAATGTTTGGGGTATTGGGATCTCTCTATAGTATGTCAGTGGCAGAAGCACTAGGAAGTGCTGGGGCCCACAGTGCCCAGTTCTGAAGAAAGGCATGTATGCCATGCATAATTTATAAGAGACACTAAGTGGCAAACATTCTAGCAAGCAATTGGATGCATGAAAAATATTGTAAGTAGCATAGAAAGCAATACAGGCCAGGTGTGACACCCTTTTTCGCACCCATCTTCATGCCATGCAGAGTAAGACCATGCTCCAGAGACATTAAGGGTACTGTGCATGAAAATTGCCCCTCATGTAAGCTACCAAAATATTCTAAATGTTTTGGGGCATTAGTAGCATAGAAGTTTTGCCTTTTTCCTTACCACCAGTGTGTGGAATCCCATCATGGCAATGGCATTTGATTTTTTGAGAGTCCTCCCAATTGAATTTCTTCAAAGCAGCACAATCTAAATGCCAAATAACTAGTGAACTATAATAATGTAATGGGGCACTCTGAAATAAATGGCCTATGTCTTTAGCAGCTTATCCAATGGTGCGATGTCTTGCAAGTGCAATATCCTGCTGTTTTTTGGCAGCCCAAATAAAGCCCCCAGGTTGATTATATGAAGAAAATCTCAGTTAGTTAAACAAGATCATTCTGTTATTTTGATGGGGCATGTTCATGTTGCACTTCCAGGTATCATGTGCCATGCTTTCCAAGTTGATTGAGCTTCATAATGCAAGTTATGCTGTTTTTTTTTTGTCTAGAACTGCAACATCTATCTTGTCGCTATGGTAATCTTGCTGAGATTTAGAGGGGGGTGTTTAGCCCAAGTTGCATATCTAAATAAGCGCTCTGTGGAAGCTGCTGATGAAGCGGGTTTGCAATGGCCCTGAATTAATAGTAGAGCCTGAGCTTGTTTCCAAGTTCACCCTGAGGGAGCACTTCTCATGTGAATATCAAACCTGTGGGCGGCACCTTGCACCACACAAGCACTACCCATCTCTGATCAGTCAAGCTTTTCAATACAACTCCCAGCTTCCTGTCTCTGAAATCTCCCTGAAACTCCAATTGGTAGTATCACTCCTCATAAGTGCAGACAAGCGTGTTTCTGCCCCGCCAATGAGCATGAAAAAAATGTTGTATTATCAGAGGTTAGCAATCATTGTAACCTTGACTCACAGACCTCCAGTTTGCTCAGCTCTATAACTAAACTTTAGAAACCAAGCAAAGCTTCAAGCTTACCAGCAAGAATATGCTCAGCAGAAGTGAGCTCCAGGGTGTCAGAAGGTCAGCAAAGCAGTGCAGCAGCTGTTGGAGGAACAATATGTAAAAAGGCAGGCACTCATGGCGATAGAGAGCCAACCAAAGCCTCACTTTCCCAGTGCGTTCTTTCTTCTCTGGTGATTTAGTTCTCATGCAGACATCAAGGGTTATGCATGTGCACTTATTGTATGTTCACAAGCTATAGATCCCAGATGTACTGCAAGCATGGTCAAGAGGGAAGAGAAGGCCCATCAGCACTTTGAAGAGTTGAAAGGCATTCTTCTGGAGCTATGTCCACATTGCTGGAAGCAGAAATTCAAGTCCTATGTCAACCAATTTATTGCAGAGAATCTTGACAAGAAAGATATTGTCACTGTGATACCATGTGAAGACAAAGAAGAAGAGGAACTTGATTGTATGTACCTCCATGGGCTATGGCATCTGGTAGCTGGTGCCATCCAAGAATGGGAGCTGGTACAGCAGCCCAAGCATGCTGCTATGTGTGCAGAGCTTGACAGCGTGCTTGTATGGCAAGGTAGAGGGTATGTGTGTCGGGAACTCACTACTTTATGGGTAGCAAGACTCGACGACGGCGCGGAGTTGAAGGTGACTGATCCAAAGGAGCAGCAGTGAGATGTTGAGGAGGAAGAGGCAGAAGACGAGGAGAGGCGGGAGCAGGTAGACTGTTGAAGACGAGGGGCGGGTTGCTGCTAACGAGGAGGGAGCTTTGAAAGGCTCCAGGGTGGGGATTGACAAGAGAACAGTCTAAGGACTGTTCACCTAAATTCGTAGGTCTTATATACTAATACAGGGTGGTCTGTGCGCAGTTTAGGGTAGGTAAGTTTACAGGTAACAGGGGACTGCACAGTCAATGCGCAGCAACTGCGGATTATATAATACATCTTGATTAGGGTCTAGCCCTAATGAGTCGCGTCTTTGTTGATCGAGTCGCGTCGCGTGTTCGTTGATTGTTTAGTGGACGCGTCTTGTTGATCGTTCCCATGATCTGCCACGTGTTGATCAACGGGTTAGACGCGCGTCCAAAGCGCGTCTTGTCATGTGACATTGTTGATGACCAGTTCCTTGATAGGTCATGTGTTATCTTCCCAGGGTCACGGGGTCGTAGGTTCCCAGGGTCACGTGCTGATAAGTCACGTGATGTACGAGTGGCGAAGGGGTCACGTGATGAGTCACATGTAGGGTCATGTGATATGTTCCCACGGTCACGTGGTCTTGGAGTTACGGGTTTGTAGCTGAGACTGGGGGGCGCGAGTACCGCTCGCGACAGGAACAAGTCAGGTGTGGACAGCAGCATGGGTGAGGTGTCGTTCCACCATATTGAGTTTGCTCTGAGCACTGCTTTCTCTTCTATCAAGCTCAACTTGCTGGCACTTTACTGCCTTGAGTTCACTCTGATGTGCCCAATACCTATAGACGTTAGCGACAACACCAGGATCTTTGAGGTCTATAATGGCATTGTCGATGAGGAGTTGGGAGGTAGAGGAGGGATAGAAGTTGTTGAGGTCGTAGTCTTTGACCCCAGGGCAATTAAAGTTGGGAGCAGGATGTGTATGTGCATGGAGGGGAATGGAATATTCAGAGTCCCCTCGCTTGCAGGTCCCTACAATGTGAGTGTCAATGCCAATTTGCCTGTAAGTGACATATCATGCCACTTCATCTTGGCTGTACTTGTTGAGGAAGATGAGTGGGTATTGCCATGTATCACTGTGGTCATACTTGCTCCACCCAGCTCCTGGGTGGTTTGGATCATTAAGCTGCTCAGTAAGCTGGGGAACATTGGGAATGGGACTAGGTGTGGAGGAAAGAGATATGGTGGGATTGTACTCAGCGAACCTAATTGGTTCATTGCTTTGTATGTCGTCGTCTGACATGTATCCTTCAATCTTTTTGAGGATCTGGGGAATGAGAAAGAGGTGCTCTATGGCAGTGTAGTTGCAGAAGGTGGTAGTGAACACCTGGTCATTGAGCTCAGTGTTCCCCAGAATGTTCAGGGCTGGGAGGAGATCCTCTGTCCAAGCCAAAAGTGCCCCAGTGATACGCTCCTGATGTTCCATGTACTTCAACAAGGCTCTGCATTGTTTTCTCACATGGCAAACCTGAGCCAAAGAGGGGATTTGCCCTGCTAATGTGAGTATCTTGTTGTCTGGGAGTGTGTCGACAACTACATTTGAGTGGATGCTGGATGGCTGGGGTGATAGAGGGCGACTGTGCTGGCGTTGGAGTAATGGGGTTGGGGGTAGAGTCAATAGGGGGGAAGGGGATGGTGCTCAAGCCATACTGTCCTCATTCTGAGGGGAGATACAAGGTGGGATCAGGATAGGGGATGGTGAAGTGTGGCCAGTAACCAGGATGGGGAAGGATGGTGGTTGACCTTGTGATACACCTGGGAAGCTGCTCAAAGCTATCCTCAGATTGGAGTAAATATCTGTTGCCATAGAGGCGACCTCTAGTCCAGCAGTGATAGGTGGAGCCGGTGGTGGGGATGATCATGGAGAAAAGGGTAATGTCTCCATTCCCATAGATGGACTGCTGTGTATGGACTGTGGTACCTCCTGGTCCAACATAGACATAGCTGAAGTGAGTGGGTTGGGTGAAGTCAAGGGGCATTCAGCAGTGGTAAGGGCAATACTGTTCTTTACAGAAATAGGAGTGCTCAAGGGCGTGAGTGTGAGTGGGGTGGATTGTTCTGTACAGTGACAAAGTCTTCTGGGAAGCTGGGGTGAAGACATGGAACTTATGACTAGGCCAGATAGTGAGATCCCTGAAGAGGTGACAGAACGAATTGAAAGGGGGGTTGATGGTGAAGGTGTAGAATGCCTGGTTGGACATGCTGGGGGTGACTTGTCAAGAGAAAGGGTTCTTATACTGCTCAAGGTATTTTGAAAGTCCAATAGTAACTCCAGAGTGTGGAGATCCTCAGTGTTAACCCATGAATCATGTGCTGGTGAGTAGTTCTTCCAGTGCACAAGGTACTGCTTCTTCTTCCAACAGCCAAAAGACCTCTCTTTCAGAAATTTCTTGACTTCCCATTCTGGTTTGCCTTCTAGTATTTCTGGTGGTGGTTCTAGAAAGTTAGGTCCATGTTGGTTGGTTTCTTTGTAGGGTATGACACTGTAAACTCTAAAGCTACTGAAATTCAGGTGTTAAAATATCAAATTACTGAAAGTCATATATTTTTTATCTGAAATATTTAGGCACTTTTCTTAGAAGAAAAGATACTGAAAAAAGACAATGAATTTTGACTGAAAATCAGACAAACTAGACCAGTTGATGAAGCATCAAAAAGATGCTGAAATTTGACTGAAATCACACAAGCTTAAACTCATCAAAAATCTACATACCCCATCATCGCTGCTGCTGTTAATCCCACATCACCATTGGATGTACGTCGCCATCGTTCACTTGTCACCATCGGCTGCACACTGCCCACAAGTGATAGCTGTTACCTGCACACTGCCATCGGCCACACATCACCATTGCTTGCACCCGTGTCACCATCAGCTGTATGGTGCCCACAAGCAATCCCCATCACCTGCACGTTGCTGTTGGCCGCACATCACCATTGCTTGCATGCCACTGTTGGCCGCATGGTGCTCATGAGCGATGCCCATCACCTGCATGTCACCGTTGGCCGCACATCACCATCGCTCACACATCGGCCATCTTTGGTCCTAGGCCAGGAAGTGAGCAAAGCTTGTCGACAGTCTTCAGCACATCTGAGTTAAACCCATCTTGCAGGCACAGTGCAGCCTATCTGATATCTAGATTTCGTGTTTTTCTGTTGGTCATCAATTCCACAGAGGGTGAGAGGGAGGTGTGGGGACAAACTGTGTCTTGGGACGTCACAAGCCTCAATGATCTGCTCCTTGGCAGCTTGCTGTGGCCCAACCCCAAGAGACAAGATGCAAGCGCTAGTGGGATGTTTTAGATCTCAGAGCTGGCAGAGAAGGAGAGAGCTGGTGGGGAATGGTCTCAAGAAGCTCTCAACTCCTTGGCACCAAAAAAGCAGTGCTCTTGCTGGGACACAACACCAGCCAATGTCGCCGACACACCAAAGTGCTCTTGTTGGGATCAAATGCCTCGGATGCTGTTTCTGCTGCTGCCACTGCCAGCCTCGCTCCTGAATTACCCACAGAAATTCCTGGAGTTGGTAACCTTGCATTCTTCAAGCCCAAGGATGCACACTACTTTGCCAAGATTCTCAAAGAGGAGGACAAGACAGAGTTTGTCAGTCAAGGAGGTGAAAGAATGCAAGATCATGCACTTGCTGCTCAAAGTCAAGCTATCAAGAACGGCACACTATCTGTCTGTAAGACTGTGTTGCGCCAGAGCACAGACAAAGCCTGCAACTCTGGAGCTAGGCTGCTCTTCGATAAAACTTTACCTTTGCTCATGGAGCGGACCCTTGAGGACCAGGAGTGTCATTGACTTGTCAAGGTCATCGACTGAGTCCTGTATAGGCTTGACAACCTTGTATGTCTTTATGTACACAAGATCCTCATTGTCACCAAGCCACTCTTGATTGACAAGGATTACTATGTGCGTGTTGAGGGCCATGAGATCATATCAAATATTTTGAAAGCAGCCAGCCTTGCCCAGATGATCTCAACTATGCGACCTGATATTGACCATGCCAATGAATACGTGCGTAATACGACCGCCTGCACATTCTCTGTAGTCAATCCGACATAGTGGGGGTAGCAGTGGAAGACAGCTGAGGAGTGGAGATCACCAACAACGGAGTACTCAAGGGTACACCTGAAGTAGTCGGTGGTGTACTGACAGGCATGGAAGCCTCACTAGACAAGGGTTGGGAAGGGGAAGGAGTCAACGCTGGAGTGCTCACAGGAGTGCTTTCGGGTGTCGAGGACTCCAGGCTTGGATGGCATTCAAAATTAAGTCAATAAACACGTAGGCAAGAAACAATGGGAACTCATGTGCTAGCCGGGGTTGATACCATGGATGGAGGTGTGGATATAGGGAACCCCCCACAAGCGCAGGTCCATTTACAGCATGTTACCTACCCCCTTCGGCTCTCAAGACTCGATCAACAGTCTATTCACTGGCTCAACTCTTCCCAGCACAGCACCAAGCAAAGCACATCTGGTGCACCTGCTACCCCACCGCCCACGCAATTCAGAAGCGAATCACCCCTTGGACAGCATCAAAACGTTCCTCCTTTCCTTCTCATTTCCTCCCTTGCTGGAGAACCGCAATGCAAGTTTGACGGTCAAGCCCGCCCGATCCTGTCTTCTGGAATTGACTGCATTTGCCAAGCCTGTCAGCACACCCCTGAGCCTTAGCATCAACTGGACCGTCGCAGACATATTACTAAGGTGGGTCAGAGGAAGGCATCACAGGTGGAGTCAAAGAAGGGGGCACAGAAGGCGGCGGTGGTGCAGAGGATGGTGGTGGGGCAGAAGATGGTGGGGGTTCGGAAGATGGTGGAGGTGCAGTAATATGACCACCTGTGCATTCTCTGTGGTCGCATCAGCTAGTAAAACATCGAAGCTGAGCATGCCCCCAAGCCCAGTGCGGAACTTGTCCATAGCTGTGTTGGTCACCTCGTCCTTGGTTTGCAATGAAAGCATGAGGGGAATGAGTGTTGCGGATCGCTTATTCTGCCCTTGCCAAAAGAGAAAAAGAGAGACAATGGCGGGCGATACAGAGTATTGAGAGGGAATAGTAGGTCAGTTGAAATATTGGGAACTCGAGCTAATGATACGCATCACGCACCTGAGGATCCATCTCCTTCCACTTCATGTGGCAAACCATAGTGTTCACTGGAGCAGGGAACCGCAAGTGCACCTCCTTGATAGTGTCATAGGTTTCTTGCCAGTGCGCAGGTGCGGGTGAGGCTTCTCAAGAGCCTGCTTGATTGAGAAGCATTTTGGGGGGCGCCATCACACCCATCAAGGGATGCAATTGGAGGGAGATGGCGTGTTGGCAGTTGGCAAGGATGGGGTGGAAGTGTTTGAGGGCTATGGCGTGGTTCGTGACACTTGAAGTATGCCAGTTCAGTGGAGACCAGATCTGGGTGGGATTGTATGTTAGGAAGAAAACAGAGATGGACAGAGACAGATGTATTGCTTTTGACTATATGTTGATTGTATCACCATATCGTCCGCCCTGTTCTTACAACTTCTCTGCTTCGGCTGCTACTGCCATGGGGTGAGGCTTGGGCTCAGGTTCAGGTTCAGGCGGATGCATGATTCTCCACTGCTGGGATCTCTTTGACGTGTGCAAGGTGCTCAAGCTCAGCACCAGCCCTTCAGTATTGCATGACATTTAGCACAGGGGGTGTCAAGCTCACGTGTTGAAGAGTGTGTGCTGAGACAAAGTTATGTGGATATCCAGTTGGTGCAGAATGCAAAAAACTTACATGGAAAAACCCTACAAGAGGGCTGTGAAGGGCTCGAAATTGATGAAGACGAATATCAGGGGGGTTGGTGTGAGTGAGCGGCACAGTGCCAGTGCTACCACCATCTCAAGTCAGACATCTCATGACCCACAATCCAAATATATTGTGTAGAAACCAGGACCCAGGCCATCAAGAATGTAAAGGAGTAGTAGTTCTGGTGAATGGTGATTAATGAACAAGTTGACATGAAATGGCAGCGGACCCACAGTCACATGACTCTTCAGCAGTGGCCAAGGAAAGTTCAACTTTTTTTTTTTTTTTTTTTGGAATCAATTTATGTGTGTCTCAGGGAGCAAAGCCCCATGTGGCACTTCTAGTTAAAGTTACATCCAAACTGTGTAATGATATGTCCATGGGTCCTAACACTTCTGATTTCTACCCCCACAGCCCTAAAGCCGTCGTTGCGTAACATTATCTGCAGTGAATCTGACAAGCATAGTGGTGTTACGCCAGGTGACCGTATTGTCGTGATGGGAGTGTGCGTGCGATGCGGCACTTGCTGAGGTCGCCCGTATGTCGTCGATTCTCTTGAGTTGGGTTGAGGTCGCTTGCGCAGATCTAGCGCGCGCGTGGTCGTTACGAGGGGAAAAGTATGTGTGTGAATGTGACGTGAACGATGTTTCTGAATGGTGTTAAACCGTGGGCTGCATGTCTTTGAAACGGTTTGTAGCTTTGATGAATTTGGCTAGTGGTAGCGCCAACTTGGGCTGTCCAAGTACTGTCTGCATCGTCATCGGTTTACGCAGTTTGCTAGCGCATTGGGCAAGAGCCCATCTCTTGTGTGTGTAGTTCTTGCAATTAAGCAAGAAGTGTTCCGCAGTTTCCACATCCTCGCCGCATGCCGGACACCTAGCGCTATCCACTCTCCCTATGCGTTTGAGGTACTGATTGATGGGCGCATGTCCTAGCCGGAATTGGGCTATGTGGCTGGTGTCGACTCTACTGAGCTTGGGTTGGCTGGACGACTTCAGAAGCTTCTTGGAGGGTGTCGACTCTTCCAGATGGGTGTATCTTCACCCCCTGTCGGTCCCCCTCCATGTCTTCACCCAGTTTGACATTAACATGTCGTTATGTGCTCTTTTAACGGCTGCCGAGTTGATGAGTAAGGATTTATGAAGGTAGGAGGGTAGGAGCGGCTTGTCTGTGGTTAAACCTTCTGATGCTCTTTTCGCTTCCTTGTCTGCCAGTTCGTTGCCTTCCAACCCCTCGTGGCCCGCCGTCCATCATATTGTGAGCTTATAGGCATTTCTGCTCTTTTGCTTGTTCAGCCTGTTGGCTATTCAGACAGTTTCCCTTGCTAAATGGTGACCGGGCTTTCTTATCATTGAGCTGAAGGCCCTTATTGCCGCCTGGTTGTCCACCCCGATCACGAAGGTGGTATTTCCTCGCTTTTCGGTGCTTATGAGGTGCATACCCAACAGTATGCCCGTTAGCTCCGCTTCATGTACTGTGTGTTCGCTTTCGGGGCCAAGGGTGGATATGCAGCAAGTGCAGTGAGTTGCCTGCTCTCAGCAGTATCGCTGCCGCCCCAACTTTGCCGTTTATCGCAGACCCGTCAGTGAAGATCTGTATCTCTTCTTCCGCAAGTTCCGTTTCTCTGATGGAATCCTCTCTGCTGTTAGCTATACTAATCTTGAAGGGGAGCATACCGCGTAGCGTTGGGTCCCTTGAAATTGCTGGGAGTTTTTCAAATTTCTTGGGATCGCAGCCATAGGACGCTAGCAGTGTGTTAATCAGGGAACGGTGTCTCTTGACTACACCTGCCAGCTTCCTATTGATCGCCTTGTATAGTGCATGTTCGGATGGGAGCGTTGCCAGTCTTACTGCAGCTCTGTGACGCCACTTGTCTATGAGGTGGGACATGGGCATTAAGAATGCCTCCGCATTTAACGCATCCGCGGCCGAGGTACAGAGTCCTCCTGTTACAGCTAATGCTCCTGAGCTTTGTACTGCTGTTAGCTGTTTAATGGTTTTTGCGGCACCTCTGAGCCTTGCAGCGGTGGCGATGGGTAGTTGGCACCAAACGTCCACAGTGTAAAGGATCCTTGGGATCGTGTTAAGGTCCAAGGGCCTTAAAGACGCGACGTGCGTGGGTTGGTTTGGCGACGACTGGGATTGCTCAGTGGGATCTCCTCCTGAGGCAATGGATCACGTGAGTAGCACGGTACCGGTTGGCTACG
>Ga0307510_10000891_pt1 | contig 31422 bp, 8 predicted proteins | sample 12_EM_MG_FD_207224 | JGI IMG/M metagenome (GOLD analysis project Ga0307510, IMG submission 207224) | Populus trichocarpa ectomycorrhiza microbial communities from riparian zone in the Pacific Northwest, United States - 12_EM | ecosystem: Host-associated > Plants > Roots > Unclassified | place... | reverse complement strand
CCTGCCCATACAAGGTGAAAATAAATCTCTTTAATTTACAGGAACATGTTTATTGACAAACAGCTAACTCCAAAATTGTCTGCCTCTACTCCTCTATTATTACTGAAATTAGAAATAAATAAATAAATCCCATTTACCTTGAATAGTGCTATAACAACTGAGAAGAAGCTCATAAATGCAGTTGCAAAAATTAGAGGTCTTGAAAGGACAGGTGGTCTTCCATACACATGGGTCTGGAAATTGTCAGCACAGTAATAATTAGGCTCTTAACATGTTAGTGGCTGAGTAACAAGACTCCAAAGTTAAAAGCTTCCACACTCATATATGCCAGAAAATTGCTTAATACAACAACGATGGTCATTTTCATTACATTCCAGTCAGAACAGTCTAAAGCACCAACACAACAAAAAGTGCGACACAGTGTTCTGCAGGGAAAAGCCCAGTAAAGGTGTTTTGGAGGCCCTTAATTTTATGTACTCAATATCTTTCTAGTTACTATTCATATGCTTAGGAAAGAAGTACCTGCATATGCAGATAAAAGGCAAGTTGAACAATCACTGCCCTAACAGCTAGGATGCACACTGCTGCAACGAACGCAAACCTTTTCCATCTCAACAGTGGCAGCTGAAATAACACAAAGATACAATGACCATTCAATTAGAAACCAACCATGTAATACATCATCATTTAAACCATGACTGAATCTTCCAAAATTGTGACCAGAAACTGATGTAATAAAAGATCCAGTAAGCACTATCAGAAAACATAATCTGCAAAGCCATAAAGTTCCAAAATATGAATGCTAATTGAACTTAACCCGGAGCGAAACCTTATTTCTTGAAATGAAAGTGATATGCAGACAAAAGTGACATCTGATGCCATCAGCTTTATTAGCTCAATTACATCACTAAAATGACATGATGCCTCCATGCACAGTTCACCAATGCAAAACTGCAAATTTTTTATATAGTAAACAAGAAACAAGTGCTGCAGAATGCAAGATACACAAAAGATAGCTATTTAATTTTTGACCCCTTAATTCCAATAAAAAAAATAATAGCGGAAAAGAATATACAAGCATGCATGAAATTAAAGGTGTGCTTGCATATGTGCACAAGCATTTGTAGTGGTAGTTCGATCAACTCACATTGATTGAATATGCTGTTCCAAGAACAAAACTGATGAAAAGAGCCCAAAATAATGGCCACGAACCTACGACCCATCCAAGCCAAAAACTCTGGAACAAGGAGTAATTAACGTTTTTTCATTGGAATCCACAATCCAAATACAGTCAATGAGTATTCTAAATGTGGAAAGAGAAACTCCACCTACTATAATGGATGATTTACAAATACACAGTATTTTACTACAAATCATGGACCATCTAATAACATTCCCCAAGTTTCATTTACTATTCATACTAGATCCATCGACAAGAAAGAAGAAAGAAAAATACAAATAAATTATGATATTTCAAAAGATACCACTACAATTTTGAAAAACTGGTTTGCAGATGAAGGCACATAATCAATCCCCACCCCCCCGTTCTGCAACTGCGAATAATATTGCAATCAATTCTCAAACAGCATATTGAGCAATGGTTGAGTTGGCACAGCCTTGTAGTGCATGTTATGGGTCTCTCCACTTGCTAGCTTGAGATTTTCTAACCACGATTACAGGAGCTATTCACTAATTTCTTAGGGTAATTTTGAGCAGACAGATACAGAGAAGACAACGCTATATTTACATTTTTGTGCAATCATAAGAATTTAAGAATTATCCACAACTATAAGCATGTAACAATCAACCAATAAGAATATTCTTGAATATATATACCATGATAGAGAAAGATGTAACAATCATCACACCAGTACTTATGGAATACTCCCCCGACGCCAATGGAAGATATGGCTTGTTAACCTGCAATGAAACATACAGTACACATATAGCAATGGAAATCCAAATAAACCTATCTACTTATCTATTTTCGTAAAGTTATTCAAGCTACCTAGACAGAAAGTTGAGCAAATCCAATAATGACAGCTCAACATAATTTAGCCAGACAGGGTCAATCAAATTGCCGGAAGCAAACTTTGCAGGCATTTCTACTGCTGAACTAATATTTAAAGACCGCTAAACTATCTGATCATTTCTCAAAAAGGAAAGACAAAAAAAGAGACTGTTTGATAAATTTGGTAGAAAGTCAAGAGAAGATGAGAAGATCTTTAAAGTCAACAAATAACTGATCCTTGCAGCCCACTGAGTCTTCAGTTATTAGTTGGAAAATTCCCATTCCTTTTGTTTTTAATTTATTACAATGATTTACTAAGAAAAGCTACCTTGTCTATTTCAATGTCAGTCAACTGATTTAAACCCACAATATAAATATTCATCATGAGAGCAGCAGCCACAGCCTGAAATGCCAAAATAATTATTAAATAAATGATGGTGATTTTAATTATTTCAGCCAATTAATGAACTCTTTAAATTAACTTGAAATCGTTGGGCATTACCTCCAACACCCCTGTGAAAAATAGTGGAGAAATATCCGAGAGCTTCTCAATTGCAAGGAGAGAAACTGATAAGATGCTCAAAGCCTGTTGACAGAAAAGTTGGAAATGGCATACAATGATCATTAAACTTTTGTTGAATTTATATGACAAACTTTGACTTAACTGTGCCTATAACAGTGTGAGGCCGTGAAAATCTGTAGAAAGCATCTAATGCATTTTTGACAGATTTTGAAGTACTCTCAGGATTATAAGCTCCAGACTCAGATTCAAAAGGTTGTCCAGAGGCAGCATGCACTAAGAACTTAGCATTATTTTCCTGGTAAATTGTAGATTTTTTCAGAGAAAATCCACTATGATGCCGCTGAAACCTAACAACACACTGTCTTTCTAGGATCTTCCTTGCTCTGCACCTGTAAACATGAACTTCTCCTATAGAACCAGTTATACCGACAATCAGAACAATTGGGAATTGTGGTTATATAGAAGCAAAGTGAGTATGTAATTAGATGTAAAATTGTTGAAATCAGAGAGCTGGAAACAATCAACATGAACTAAAAGAACAATCCATTTCTGAAACACAAATGCAGAACCATAATCCCACCCTGGAACTAAATTTTAGGAGCAAAGGAATATCTAATTATCAAAATAAGCTATTCTACGAGAATTCATGAACTTTGTCGTATTTATAAAAAAATCACATTAAAAGTTGAATAGTTCAAGAGGTGGCATGTTGCATATGATAATTAATAAACTATGGATCCCTTGCTCAACGATTTGTAACTAAGATAAAATGACCCCATTTTCACAACAAAGGCACCGCATAAAAATGTTATAGTAATTAATAAGCTTGCACTGAAGAACAAAAAACTTAAACAATCACCGTTTGTTTTAGCATTTTTAGTAGTTTTTATTCAAACGGATCAGCAAAATATGGGTTTTCAAGTATTGTCAGTTCAATTGTTATTTACCCCAAATTGAATTAAACTCTGATCCAAAACCAGCACAAGCAATTATAAATCAGCAGAGGTCAGAACAGAATAAAAAAGAAAAGGAAAACAACCAAATTTTGCAGAGAGAAGCCATACCATTACCAATAATATTTAGAACAAAAACAAAAATAGGAAGTAGGCAGAAACATACTTGGAGAATGACCCACTTTGACTTTGGTCTCGCCCAAGTAATTCCCACCTGTCAATCAATTAATAATTGCATGCAATATCAGATATAAATGGAAAAAAAAAAAGAGGGAAAAATAAATGAGCCCAAATAAAACAAAGCAGAAAAATGAAGGAAAAAAAAGCGACCTGGATAATAAGTACTGAACAGAGATTTTAATCAAACGAGAAAAAAGGAACAAATACCAGAAAGAAGTGAAGAGGAAAGCTGAGGAAAGGACCCAGGAAGCAAAGACTCCATTTTTTTGACAATCCCTTAATCAATCAAGAAATGGACTCTCAGTTGTTTTTCTCCTGGCTCCAAAAGATACTGCTTGGAAGGCAGATAGACGTAGTAATCAACCAAAAAGCAAAAACACGTGAAATGTGTACAAAACTGTTTACTCGAAGCAAATGGCAGTACTGGAAATTAACTCTTTTCAGACAAAAAATTGCAACCCTTTTTTTCTGTTTTTAATATTGGTCTAGCAACGAACGACAGGAGTACGACTACGCTCGTTCGCATGCAGCTGGGGAAATGAAAATATCTGTCCCGCACTCCAGCTGAACCGCAAGTGGGAGATGCTCCGTTTCGTGTTGCCATTATTAATTAAACAAGAAGAAACTACAACCCATAAGTTTTTGTTTTATGTGGCTTGTCTGGATTTGCACATTTGTTTTACTTTTTATTTTTTTCACATTGGTCATTTAATTTTCTTTTTCTCTTTTCTTTATATATTTGAAACCTGGCCCGGCCGACAGACCGACCCGGTGTAGGAACCGGGCCGGGTTAAAGAACAATAAGAAAAATCATGACCCGGTGGGTTGATCCGGTGACCCGGCAAAACCCGGTTCAACCCGTTGACTTTTTTTTGTTTTTTTACTAAAACGACGTCATTTTGAATTTTTTTTAAAATAGAGATTGACCCGGGCGACTCGGTGACCCGGTCAAAACTCGGAACCCGGGCCTTAGATCAGGCCGGGTTTAAAAACTATACCTTTTTCCACTAAAAACACCGGTGCTTTATTTAACAACAAAAAAAAAAAAAAAGAATTTGAGTTTATTGTATGTAAAAAATTAAAAGACCAAAATTAAAACAAATAAATAATAGCAAGCCTTTTGTTTTTAAGAAAAATATAATATTAATTTTGATCCTTTTTTATGTTTGATCCTCAACCTTTTCTTTTATTTTCAACTTGATTTTTCTATATTGTGTTGATTGAAATTTAAAGTTAATAAAATATTGCGATCTATTTTTTATGTGATTATCTTGATCTTAAAAAAAGTCAGGCTATTGGATTGATACTTGTTTTCATGAAAAATAGTCCAATTTTATTGTTTAAGAGAAATTAAAGATGAGAAGATCAAAATTGAAACAAAAATAAAATAGGAGGCCTTTAAAAAAAAAATGTGTTGGCACCTTTTGCCTTTGGGATCTTTCAAATTTCTTTCTTAGTCCTTTTAGTTTGTAAATTAAACAATTTGGTTCAAAATTTTATTTTATCACATTTTGTTTAGTGAGTTTGGAAGAGGATATAAAGTTGTCGAATTATAATAAAAAAAAGTAACTTTTCAATAAAAAAAAAGTGACAAAAAGTTATTTTTCAATGACAAAACTTGTTATCATTTATACTAATAAATTTTATCTAACAAGGAGAGTTTTATTTAAGTTTTTTTTTCCCTTCAATTTGCATAAAAAAGTAGATATGGTCTCAAAAACCTTTTTGGATTTGAGTTAGTTTTTTGTTTTTAATTAATTAAATGTTGATTTAATATCATAAATGAATTTTTAAGGTCCATTGGGTGTTTCTTTGGTGTTTTTTATTGAAAATGAAATTTTTTACCACTTGAAGTTGATTGTCCAACATTCCAACCAACTGTTATAACTAAAGTTTGAAATGGAAGGTGACACAATGCATGTTGTTTGTCCCAAACATACATGTTTGGGCATTTTTTTAAAGGCTTAATCCCCCGTGCTCGATCTATTTTTTTTTCCTTTAATTTTTTTGTTAATATTTTTTTAATTTCAACTTTCAAAGTTGTTTTTTTTTTTAATTTTATCTTTTAACATTTTATTTATTTTAAATTGCCTTTATAATTTATTTCGATTTGTTTTTTATAGGTTTATCATAGTTTCAAACAAACTTTCTAGTATTTGGTTGTTGTTCAATTTTGTGAGCGTCTAATTTTTTTTATCAAATAATAAAATAAAGTTTAGTTTCAAAAAAAAGTTATTAATTAAAAGTAAAGGAGTCCACGACCCGAATCGCGAGTTTGATAGGTTAACTTGGGGTAGTTAGACATTGAGTTTCATAATTAGTTTGTTTTCTATGAGGTTATTGTAGTGTTAAACAAACATCTTATTTGGGTTGGTGCTCGATTTTGCAAGTATATATTATATAATTAAATATAAAATAGTTTTTAAAAAAATATTATTAAACTCAGTCAAATCCATGAACCGTGTCGTGGATTTGGAGGGTTAGCTTAGGTTACTTTGAAATTGGCTTCATAATTTATTTCGGTTTGTTTCCCATGGGATTGTCGGTCTCGACCAAACATCCTAACATTGAATTGTTGCTTAATTTGTTGGTAATTTTTTTTATCATATAATTAAATAAAAAAATAGTTTAAAAACTTTTTCTCAACCCGATAGAATCTATAACCCAGATTACAGATCTGGTGAGTTAGGCTGTGAAACTCGGGTAGATCCAATGTATTTCTATCTTAATAATTTTTTTAAAAATAATAATATATTAAAATCTAGTAAAAGTCATACCATGTTTTTTTTTATGATAGTTCAAATTATATTTGAAACTACCAGGCTGACTGTGTAATGTTAGGATAATTCTTACATGATTTTAATGTGAAACTCTAGTGAAGTAAGAAATCGGATCAAAATACTTATAGGCTAACCCATTGGCTACCAAAAGGATTCCCACAACCTAAATATTTATTTTTTATGTTAAAATATGTTTTTATGCGACTTGCGGCATAACACAAACCACCTATATAGTTTATGTGTCTATTCAAAGACAACTATGTACTAGTGATTTTATTTTATTCGGTCCTTAATTTTTCAACATAAATATGACTTGGTCCTTTATATTTGAAGAACCTATAACATAGCTCCTTCAGTCTAAATAAGTAAAATAAAATAACATGCAACGTTGAGAAGTACGCTAACCAATTAAGCAGTAACTGGACGGAAAACTGTAAAAGCAACTCACAAGGGCATTGTTGGAGCACCCTTAAACAAGAAAATCCCAGCACACAAATCAAAGTAAAAGAAAAAAAATATTAATTATAATAAAATAAAATAAAATAATATATTATCTATTTATCTATCAATTATATAATTATCGAAGAACATAGAAACAAAGAAGCATGCTAACTGAGGGAAGAACATAGAAACAAAAGAGCATGCTAACTGAGGGATAGAGGTGAGCAAAAAAACTGAAAAACCGATTAAATCAAAAAAACTGGAAAAAAAAACCAAACCGTTAAAAAAAACTGGAAAAATACTAAGCCAAACAGAAAAACCGAGCCTAACAAAAAAAACAAAGCCAAACCAGTTTGAACTGGTTTTTGTCCAAAAAAACCGAACTGAAACCGGTCGGTTTGAACCGGTTTCGGTTCGGTTTTGGTTTTGTTTTTTTTTTTAAAATAGTTTGGTTATTTTTTTAATAAAAACTAAACCGAACAAAAAATAATCACTCCTACCAAGGGATATAATCATTTGAGGGGTCAACTAATCAAGGATCGTGATTTTTGAATAGCCAAGCAATCAAGAAGATATATATATATATATATTCAAAACTAGATTTTAAGATCCAAAATAAAGGATTTCACACAAAAGTTAAAATTATCATAAAAGCAATTGCACTCAAAACTTAAGATATAATTAGTTCGGTATGAAAACTAAAGTCATCATGGATTTAAGAAGAAGAAATAAACAACAACATCACGATTACATAATTGGCATAAAAGAACACAAGATTTAAGTAAACATAAAAAACAATAGGAATAAAACATGCACACAACTTTGATTTAATTAGCTTGAGGTCAAAATATAAACTTAACTCGAATTAAACATGAAAAATAAATTATATATGAAACAAACACACAAGAACGTGATAATTAAATACGACAACATGCTTGAAATTTTAAAACCAATTTTCAAAGTGCACACAATTTCATATTTAAAGTTAGAGAATAATATAAATAATATTTTAAAAACTTATTTAACAACATAAGCTATTGGGTTGAGATGATTTTCTGATATGGTACTAAAACTTTGATGACCAAGCAGTGGCGAGTTCAAATCTCGTCATCTTTATTTATTTGATAAAAATTAAATACAAAGTAGTGTAAACATATGTAAGTTTTAAGCCCAAAAAGTTTTTACTTGAGAGGATATATTAGAGAATAATATAAATTATATCTTGAGACCTTACCTAACAATTTAAATTTTCAGGTTAAATAATTTTGAACTTTTGATAACCAAACACTCATGATAATTAATTACCACAACATGCTTGGAATTTTAAAACGAAGTTTCAAAGCTTAAAAAAACATTTTTTTTATGTAAACATGACAAAAGAACACTATAATTAAAGTGCACACAATTTCATATTTAACATGAAAAATCAAACACGATATGTATTCAAAGTAGACAATAATAAAACACAAAACTAACAAGTAAACAAATCAAAATTTCACATCACATCATGACCAAATTGTTATGTCTTGGATAATGTAAAAATCAATGCATCCCATCCTCTCATTCTCATCACGAGCGTTGAACACAAAAATTATCACTCAACAAATTCCCATAGCAATCTTTGATTCCTAGGGCATTATGAATCGTCCACAATAAATATATTCCACCATTGCAAATATGCTTAAATGAAGAAATGTAGCAAATATTAGTAATATAAAATAAAATCAGGGGATGGAAGCACCTTGACGGTCACTGGAACTTAGTTGAAATAGTGGTGATCTATAGGCTTACATGTCATTACTAATATTGGTGTGTGGGTCCATGAGGTTTGTCATTGTTAAGCTCATTGAAGGGCATGTTTAGGGACGTTATTTTGGTTTGTTTAATTTTCATATAAAAAATTTAACCAAACTAAAATTATTATTTCTTAAAATTTAAAACCGAAATCGGTTCAAACCGACTGGTTTCAGTTCGGTTCAGTTTCTGTTGTTCAAAAACCAATAAAACCAAGAAGCAAAACCCATTTTTGTTGTTCAGGAACTTATTCCAATTTACATGACCAAGACATGATTGAATTTTATTTAAAATACAAGCAAAATCAGAGTTGCAAAATACAACATAATAGAAAAAGCAAAAGCAATACCCCATAAAATATCAAGGAAAATAGAAGCTGGAGATCAATCAAGATTGGAAGGAAAATAGATCTGTCCATAGTGAATGAGTTGGATCCAAATGAGAACTCAAGTTTTGTACTTTTATCAAACATTTATGCTGACCATAGTCATTTTGAAGAAGCAATTGAGTTAAGGCTCTTTTTGAAAGATAAGTAGATGGATAAAGAGCTTGTATGTAGTTTGATTGAAGCAAATGGTGTAGTTCATGAATTTGTTGCGGGGGGAGAGAAGAGAGTGTGATGAAGAAGATAAGATGCAGGGATGGACTTGAGAGATGAGAGGCAGAGAGAAAGAGGGGTGGATGCGGGCGTTGGTTTAGGTTAGTGTTAGATTATTTATAATCTCTTTTATCTTTTTAAAGTGATGGTTTAACTGGTTAGGTTCAGTCCGATTCAATCGGTTTCAGACATTTGAAATCAAAACTGAACCGAACCAGATTTTTTTTTGTTTTCTAATCGGTTAATCTATTTTTTTTTCTCAATTCGATTTTCTCGGTTTAATTAGTTTTTTGGATTTTGTGCTCATCCCTAAGCATGTCAATGACAACTCCTCCTATCTTTTTTCCCTTACATCAGCAGGGCACTCCACCTCTTTTAATGGAGGGAGATCAGACGAAGGGGGTTTTGTTTTTGTTTTTCTTTCATTCTTTGTCTACGTGGTTGTTTCTCTTTTTAGTGTTATCTACTAGTCGTGAATTATACTATTGTTGTTGATAGTGATGATTAGGAAATGAATAATGATATCTAGGATCATGGATGTTGGCGAGAGATTGAGGTGTGCCTAAGTTTGGTTTGAGTGGTTGTTCTGAACGGTGAATGGTTCTAGTGGCGTCTATGATGAAGGTTGGAATGATGTTGTTTGGTGGTTATGGCGTGGCTGAGTTATTATGGATATGGGCGATGGTGATACAAGTTTGAAAGGTGAGTTGGTTTGGCTGTAATAGTGGTTATGGATGGTGGCTCTGTGAGTTTAGTTGGGTTGCATGGCGGTGCTAAAGTTTCAAGTGGAAGGATGGGTTTCAATGTAGGAATTTCCCATCATGGTCGGAGAAAGGAGAGGGGTTGATCTTTGTTTTCTGTTAAGAACAAAAGAAGAAGATAAAAAAAGAGAAGGGCCGTGGCTTGCCAAATTATGACTAAGAGAAATGAGTAAAAGGTAAACATATTAGAACAAAGAGTTTTTTCTTTTTTATTTTACTAAGAGTGAGCTTTTTTTATCGAGAGAGGGAGCTACATATTATTGTTTAGATAAATTTTTTTTATCAAATTGTTGCCCCTAATAAAAAGAGAAAGTAATATATTTGTAGATAAATTTTTAGGGCAACCTTTTTTGGGATATGCTTGGTTTGAAATTAGAAAACCCTAATGTACTATTAGGATATGAAAAATAAGACAAAGATATTCTATCTCTCATATTTTATTTACTTTCAATTTATACCATATAACTCTAATTAAAATAAATAAAAATAAATTATAAAATTTATTTTTTAATAAATTCATTGTTGAGTGATAGAATTGAGAAAAAATAAATATAAAAAACATAATAAAATAGCCTAAGTCTATCTCGGTTAACTAGTAAAATCTGTGATACAGGTTATGAGATTAGAATAATTCATAAAAAAATAAACTAAAATAAATAACAAAAATTAATTCATAATCAACAAAATATTGAAGATGTTGAATGATAAAACTAAAAAAAATTGATTAAAAAATAGACAAAAAAAATCAAGTCAACTAGATTTTTTTAAATTAAAATAAAAAAGATAAATCATAATAAATTATAAAGTTTAATATCCAATAAAATAATCGCTGAAGAATAAAAAAAAATATAATTTTTTAAATTAAAACAAAAAAAAACACTATTTAATTTAATTGAAACAAAATGATTGGAATGGAACCAAAACATTCCAATCGAAATTTAGGCAGAATTTAAATAATTGGCCAAGATTGAAATCTATTCTAATTTTGTTTTATTTTTGTAACCAGAATAAAATATACTGACCATTTACGAACAGAACATAATAATAATATAATTGATCTCCTTTGGTGTATTTATACTTGGATTTGTATTGTACAGTATTGGTGCACCTGTGAGTTTGTGCTGTGAGGTTTTTTTTTTAATACAAAAGAAAAGGAAAGAGAGGTATTTTTATAATAGTATTTTTAATTTGAAATTACTTTAGCAAATTAAAATGTCTTTTTTTTCTAATTTTATTTCAAACTCATGAGCTCACAGTTTTTGGTTTTATAATATTAAGACAAACTTTTTTTTTAATATAATAAAAAAAACAGCCCAAAACGACACCGAAAGCTTCGCGTAGTGGGCAGGCGGAAGCGGTTAAGCCCCCAGATTTTTTCCAGTCGGAGACGCACTTGTCATGTCAAAACACAACCCACACGCACCACTCACACATTCGAGAACAACAAATGAAAAAAAAAAGAAAGAAAAAAACAAAACGAAATAAAGAAAAAAAACAAAACGAAAACAAAGTGTTTATTTATTTTGGTGTGATAGCTAAATTTCTGAAACACTAGCCACCACTCATTGTCTCACCATCTCCTTATTTCATTTCACCTCACAACACCATACCCCAACTCTTCGATTCTAAATTTTGCAAACATTTGATTTGGGTGTTTCATTTTTTATTGTTGGGGTTTTTGATTTCATGGGGGTTCAGAGGAATTTTATTATAATTGAATAAATTGGGATAAGGAAAAGAAATGGAGTGGGATAGCGATTCGGATCTGAGCGGGGAGGAAGATGAGGAGGGATTCATGTTAAACGACGGAGGAGGAGGTCCTTTGCCTTTTCCTGTCGAGAATTTGCTGCAAACTGCTCCTTGTGGATTTGTTGTCACTGATGCTCTTGAACCTGACCATCCTCTTATTTATGTCAACACTGTTTTTGAGATGGTTACTGGCTATCGAGCTGAGGAAGTTCTTGGCCGTAATTGGTATGTTTTCTCTTTTTTCAGCGTTAGGGTTTTCTATACCTTTTTATTAATTTTATTTTACTATAGGTTTAATTGACTTAGATCATCTTGTTTAAGGAAGCTGGCAATTTTTTGAGCGTAGGGTTTTGATGTTTAGGGTAAGAAATAGGATTTTTTTTTGTACTTCAATTTTTTTTTGTCACTTGATGTGCTTGAGCTTAGACTTTGGTGACATGGGGCAAATAATAGTTAGCGAGTTCGTATGTTTTTTGCTTTGTTGGTTATTGAGAAGCCACCTTCTGTTTTTGGAGCTCTTAAAATCTTTTGAGAAATGGGAGGAAACAGCTTGAAAATGTCTAAGGAAGCTGGTGACAATGAGGCATTTTACCTTTTCTTTTTTTTCATGAAGTGATTAAATCTTAAGTATCTTCCAGGTTAGACACTTAATTGCTGGCTAACTGCATCAACCTAAACGTGTATGACAACCAATTTGTCATCTCAGAAGGGCTGAATTTTGACATAGGAGAGAGATTTTTGAGAAATCCACCTGCTGATGCTTTATTTTGAAGATTAGTATTTGGAGAACATGGTAGTTACAGTCTAAATATTACGAGGATAGGATAGGATAGATGCTTGTGGTGTGATTAGGATCTGAAAGGTGAGGATCTGTGGTGGAAAATTTGATGCTTAATACAAGTTATTTGGAGGAATCTTGGGGAGCGCATCCGAGTTAAGACACTAAAGCATATTTGCTGTGTTGTTTTCCTATTCAACTAGGAAAATAATTAATCGAAATAGAAAAAATGCCCAAGGGAAGTGCAGTGCAAGTAGTAGGGAAAAGAGCAGACCTAATGTATCCAATCAAGCATGAAAGATCCAAGTTCTAGGTTTTTGCTATTAGTAACCTGGTGTAGTGTTTGGTGCTGTTATGGGGAATTTTAATTCATACCTTTCTTCCATGTTGGCAGTGCTTGACTTTTGTGAAGAGTTTTAATAAACTAATAAAATTTGTAAACCAGGGCTGCACTGCATTAATTTTGTTTACTCATAACAGAACAAGGATTATAAGAGTGGCTCAAGAATGAAGGAATGTAGAATAAAAAATGTTGGGAATGAAAGAAATCTAGGCATTCATTCATTAACAAAAATAATGCTTGAAATTCTCTTTAGGTGCACAAATACCATTAGGAAGCGGGTAATTAGGACTTTGATAGTAGATTGAGGCTACCAAGAATGGCTTGTAACTTTTATAGGTTCAAAGTTAGAGTCAGCGGACTTTAGCTGTAGGCAAATCCAGTAAAATCAGGAATGAAAAGATAGTCATAATGTAATAAAAATAGGCCATGAATTTATTAGTTCCTTTCAGAGCTACCTTGTTACCAAAATGGCGTTTATTTATTGTCTCAGGGCCCCTTCATTTTAGGCTTCTGAAGGGATTTTCTATGGAAGCCGTAAAAGGAATTTATGATAGAGCAGGTGGTTCCTATAATGAATTTTAGAATTTCAAAATTCATAACTTGCTGTAGGCAGTATAGGTGTAAAGGAGTATAATGAACACTTCCCCCCCTCTGAACTGTCTCTTTAATTGGATAGCAGTTATTATTTTCTTTCATGCTGTCCATTATTAGTAAGGTACCTCCTCAAATTTATGCAATACATGGTCAATTTGATGAATGATGATGGTTGATGTGAAGTCATGAACAATTTCCTGTTGTATCAAAATGCCAATGCATCAAAGTAGCAATCTCCCTGATAGGAGTAAAATTGGAGGATTCATTTTATTTTTATTTCATTCGAACGTTATTTGGAACTTTGTGGAATTTATGCTTTATGCCTGCATTTGTTTTGGGAGTAAAATGGGAGGTTCATTTTTTTTTTTTTTCATTCGAACATTTTTTGGAACTTCATGGAGTTTATGCTTAATTCCTGCATTTGTTTTGTGGTGAGACACAGGGATGTGTGGACTCTAATCTCTTTACATTTTGTTGTCATTGTCTTAAGTGTCAAAGGCATGGGTTACAGGGAAGATGTATAGATCCCAATTTCTGTGATGCTTTATGAAATGGTTTATGTCAAACAAATGGTTGATACTGTACTCGAATGTTTGTATTTCATTTGCCAATTAAAATTTTTTTTAAGTAAACATTCCATGTCTTGACAGCTTGAGGCTTTACTGGAGATCTGATGGTTTATTATTTGATTAGCTCTTTGTCCTCAATTTCAAGGATGCCCATATGTGCTCTGTGGTTTTGGATTCGGTAAGAGTGAAAATTGGTCTAGTGAATGGAAAAAAACTGGACAAGAGGGGAATAAAAAAAGCAACACTGTTGGTAGCGAGTAAAGTTGCATCTATGGATTTCACCTATCCTGGTTTAGTGTAACAAAAAGCTGAGACTGGAGTTTTAATTTTTTTGGTCGAGGCAAGTAAACCAACCTACCTTGAGAACTCATATGCTAATTTTTGCTTGCGTAGGAATGTGTTGTTTTACCTAATTAATGTTACACCAGCCAAGCTTATCTTCATGCACTGAAATGCTTGTGTGTTCGCATGTGTGTGCATTGCAACCATGGATAGTGGGGCATTGAGTCAGTTCAATCTTCGGCTTCTGCTCTTGTGTGTTCACAATTATCGCATGTATTAACTTTATCTATTTCTCGTACTAGCCTGTATTAATTAAAGAAATAAGAATTGCAGCACTAGGCGCCAAGTTTTAATAAAACTGGTATTATGTGTTACTTTTTTTAACCTTATCTTTTTGGTATGGGATCATCTCAGTGATGCTCCTTGACTAAAGATATCTCCATATTTCTTGATCTGGGACTCTCACAGTTTTCCAATTTTTATTAGTATATCTCTCCTTTCAATATACTCTGTAACTTTGTTGAATCGGAATGCAAATTTGATGCTTAGATAGAACATCTCATTGGAGTTATGGTTTTCCAAAGATAAGCGATGATGAACTCTATACAGATGATGTCATTTCAAGATTAATTATTTGATATTTGGAACATATAATGTACTGGCCAGAGCTGTTGATATATTGAATATGGCGAGGAATTTATCATCTAATGATCAAAATATACTGCCTTGTCATTAATTGCAGCAACTATTATTGGTAAAACAAATTACATGTTTTATGTGGCCAAAGACACTAGGTGGTTTATCCGTCTTGGTTCAATGTGAATGTACAGTTTGCAAGATTGGTGCTACAATGGTATTTGTAACTGATCTCATGTGTTCTTGATATCATTAATTGATAGGACTCTTCGCATGTAACTCTTTGATTTATAATTCCAAGCATGTAAGAGCTTGACTGGGTTATGAGAACTGCTTCCACCCTATATTCATTTTATGTCAGCAGGTTATATCTTTGATACTTTTTTAGAGAATTCTTATTGATATGAAGCGGTACACTGGTAATAGCTAAAACTGGGAAGTTAAGTTACCCAGAACAAAACAAAAGCAGTTGTGGTCATTGTATGCTGTACACATTATTGTTGTGTAGCTGCAGTGCTGAGTTTTGTATAAAGATTCAATTTATTTTTCCCATACAGAAACTGATGTATACGCACAAGACTACATTTTAGATTTACTGCATTTTATTTGCTCAAGGATGTCATTTAACATTACATGCTCCGAAAGCCAGTTGATAATGTCTGGAGCTTGATTTATAAATCAGTGTTTAAATTTTGAACCTGTGATTTCTGTCACTAGATTGGCAATTGAAAGTAGAGCGCTGATTTTAAATTCTGATTATAGAGCCAAGTCAAACTTATAGGAAAAAGTTTAAAAAATTCTGAATATAGAGCCAAGTCAAAATTATAGGAAAAGTTTTTAACAGAGGATTTATTAACGTGTGTCGCTCTTTAAGTGAATGTTTAAGCAACATATCTTTGTGAGTTAATATATGTGTTATGGACGCATGACGAGAATTCATAGAACCATGACATAAATAGTGGCTGTTGCTACTACACAATGATCAATAATTGGATTTTCACTTCCCGTTACTCTTTTTTGCCATTATAACATGCTTTTTGAAAGCACACCATAATGGCCATAGCTGCCATTACATAATGACATTGGCTATTAGCAGCCCATATTTAAAGATTATTTATGCTAACAGTTTTATCCTTTAAAAGCCAATGACATTGGCTGCCATTACATATTGACCTTGACCTCGTTTCTTTTATGTTTTTCTTACCCTTCTCTCAGCAGTTATCAGCACCCTGATCCTACCTCATTTTCTTTTATAGAATTTCATTTTTTTCATCATTTTCAACTAATTCATGCACTAAACTTGAAATATTTGCTTCAAAAATCGACACTTGACTTCTACCTCAGTTTTCATTTAGAGATGATAACTCTACTAGTATGAGACTCCATGAAGATCATTTTTTTAGATGGATCTTTTATTACATGTAAATTTAGGTCATGGTTTACAGTTTATGTCATTACTAACCACTGTTTTACTATTGTGTTTCTTTACCAAAAAGTGTAAAACATGCTTGAGCTAAAAATTTTCTAAGAGTTCCTTATGATTCACTGTCATAATGGTTGCAATCCATTACTGATTTAATACCATGCATAGAATCACACATGTATACATTTGAAGGCTGCTATGCTTATTTCTACTGTTAACAGAGTTGGACCACTATCTCCTGTGTCATTTACATTTTTTTATTTGTACATTTTTTTGTAGTTATTTTTTAGTACATTTGTTGGGTTCCATGAAGTTGTGTCTTGGTTCTTCTCCGCCTCCACATTATCTTATAAGTTGTAAGAGTTGCTGATATGATATGCAATTTTTGTTTTTGTAGGTGTTTATCATTTTAGAGTTGAATGTTGTACAAGGGCTTTATTTCTTTATTTTCTCATTTTTTCTTTTTTTCATTCATAGGGTATTGGTTTGGTAGAATACAGTCATGCACATGCCCATGTGTTTATTTGGTTGTTATGATGTTGATATTTTATGGTTGTCATTGATTATTGGCTATTCTTTCATTATTCTAAAACTATGCTTGTTGTTACAGCCGTTTCTTGCAATGCAGAGGACCATTTGCTAAACGAAGGCATCCATTGGTCGACTCCACAGTGGTTTCGGAAATAAGAAGATGCCTCGAAGAGGGCATTGAATTCCAAGGTGAGTTGTTAAACTTCAGAAAAGATGGATCTCCACTGATGAACAGGCTGCGGCTTACTCCTATATATGGGGAGGATGACACAATTACTCATGTTATTGGAATCCAGTTCTTCACCGAAGCTAATATTGATCTAGGTCCCGTGCCTGGTTATTCAGTAAAGGAGTCTTCAAAATTGGCTGATAAGTTTCGTTCTGGTTTTTCCACCTATCGTCCAATCCCAGTAGGTGATCGTAATGTTAGCCGTGGCATCTGTGGGATACTGCAATTGAGTGATGAGGTACTGTCTCTTAAGATACTTTCACGTTTGACTCCAAGGGATATTGCTTCAATTGGTTCTGTCTGCAGACAACTCTATGAGCTGACAAAGAATGAGGATCTCTGGAGAATGGTCTGTCAGAATGCTTGGGGTAGTGAAACAACTCGAGTTCTAGAGACTGTGCCTGGTGCAAAGAGACTTGGCTGGGGTCGGCTTGCTAGGGAATTGACAACTCTTGAAGCAGCAACATGGAGAAAGCTAACCGTTGGAGGTTCTGTTGAACCCTCAAGGTGCAATTTCAGTGCTTGTGCAGTTGGTAATCGAGTTGTACTTTTTGGTGGGGAGGGTGTTAACATGCAGCCAATGAATGATACCTTTGTCCTGGATCTGAACTCCAGTAACCCAGAGTGGCAACATGTCCATGTGAGCTCCCCTCCTCCTGGTCGGTGGGGACATACACTTTCTTGTGTTAATGGGTCTCATTTGGTGGTTTTTGGAGGTTGTGGAAGGCAAGGTCTATTGAATGATGTCTTTATTTTGGATTTGGATGCCAAGCCTCCGACTTGGCGTGAGATTTCTGGATTGGCCCCTCCACTTCCACGATCATGGCACAGTTCCTGCACCCTTGATGGCACTAAGTTGATTGTCTCTGGTGGGTGTGCAGATTCTGGAGTACTTCTTAGTGACACATTTCTGCTTGATTTGTCAATGGAGAAGCCTATCTGGAGGGAGATACCAGTTTCATGGACCCCACCATCTCGGCTAGGTCACACTCTCTCAGTTTATGGAGGAAGAAAAATATTGATGTTCGGGGGTTTGGCTAAGAGCGGTCCCCTTCGGTTCCGCTCCAGTGACGTGTTTACTATGGATCTAAGTGAGGAGGAACCTTGTTGGAGATGTGTAACAGGGAGTGGAATGCCTGGTGCTGGAAACCCTAGCGGCATAGCTCCTCCACCTAGACTTGATCATGTAGCTGTGAGCCTTCCTGGTGGTAGAATCCTGATCTTTGGTGGCTCTGTTGCAGGTCTTCACTCTGCCTCGCAGCTTTATCTCCTTGATCCTACTGACGAGAAACCTACATGGAGGATTCTAAATGTACCCGGGCGACCTCCAAGATTTGCTTGGGGGCACAGTACCTGTGTTGTTGGAGGGACAAGGGCTATAGTCCTTGGTGGTCAAACTGGGGAGGAGTGGATGCTGAGTGAGCTCCATGAACTGTCTTTGGCAAGTTCAGCCACCTAATTTTCACAAGGTATGTACAATGGGAAGCTGTGGCAAAGGAATCCTTATAAGCCCTCAACCCCAAAAACAGAGATCATTTGTTGGAAACTCAGTTGAGACTGTTGTTTCGGTCACTAATAACAGTTGACAAACGTTGCTCCAGTCAGGACTTCTGTACCAAGTGGTGTCCATTAATGCATTTTCTTGTACCCAGTAGTTCTGACCCGGCATGAACTTACATAAGGTGACATGCAACTGGTTTTTTTTTTCTTTTTGGTAAGGTTCATATGTAATGTACCGTTCAAAATGCACAATGGAGATTCTTCCTCTATAGGTTAGTGGCTCTCGATAGACTGGTTGGTATTATTAATAGTTGTAGGCTTAATGCAGCTCTGTAATCTTAAACAAACAGAAGTTCAAAACAAGAAAAAAAGTGGTGCATGTTTATAATATTAGTAGCGTGCTGCTTGGTTTGTAAGTTGTATCTAGACAAATAGCTTGTTAATAACCTCCAAGAGTTTGAGATTTACTTTCCTTCGTTTTACTGTGGAAGTTGTTTTTTAAATGTGTTTTATTTTATTTTATTTAGAAGTATATTAAAATAATTTTCTTTACAGGTGTTTTTTTTATATCAATATATTAAAATTATTGAAAAACATTAAAAAAAAAATTAATTTGATGATTTTTAAAGTAAATGTATTTTTGAAACATACAGAATGAAACGAACACCCTAACAGGTACTTAAGGTTGGTTTTGAAATGTTTTAGCTGTGCCAGCACTAACTTGCCGAGTGATAACCTTCGCCATTACTGTTTTCAATATTGTCATTGTTTTTTTTTATTATTATTATTATTAATGCTGGCCAGTTTGTGTACATTTTGATTAACTTCATGGATTCTGAAGTTAACGATTATGTAAACCTCTAATAACCCTAAAGTTTATAGAACTCGAACTAGTGATCTTTAGTGCAAATCTAGGGCTTGACCAGTTGAATTACATCCTTAAGGTTATATTGTCATTGTTTTTAATTAGATGAGTGGTTTCTGCTATATTATGGTTAGGGTAAATCTTTTTCTAACATAAAAAATAATGTCTAGGTGATGATAACTTGAGTTATCCAGAAAAAAATTATAAAATTTAAGGCTTAATATCTTAATGTTAAATAATAAAATTAAAATTAATTTTAAAAAAAGAAACATCAAAGGAAAAAACTTGTGTCAACATGAGTTAACTTAACTAATTTGTCATGTGCGATATGAGATTGAGATAAAAAAAAATTAAATAAAAAAAGACAGAAAAAAAAACCAAAGTTAAATCAATAAAAAACCCAATTCAACATGGGTTAACTTGACTAACTTACACCCATGATAACCCCAAATAAAAAAACCAAAAAAATCACAATGCTCAAGGGATAATAATTTAATGCTAAATGATAAAAGTGGAAAAAAAAATTAATTTCATAAAAACAATATTAAGAAAAAAAATTATAGTCAACTCGAGATAACTCGACTAATCCGTTACCTAGTATATGAGATTGAAATAACCTCACAAAAAGAAAAGCAGAACAATTCACAAAAGCTCAAGGACAACAACCCAATGTTGAATTATGAAATTGAAAACAAATCAATTTGTAAACAAGGATAAAAAAAAGATTGAACTTAAATCGAGTTAATATTCAAAACCAATTATCTAGATCATAAGACTATGATTACTTTATAAAAGACAAACATTAAACAAAAATGAAGCAAATTTTCCAATCATAAAAAAATTAAAAAACAAAGTAAATAACAATTAAAATAATAATGATCAAATCTAATATAAAAACTAAATGAAATAAAATAGTTAGGGACTAAATAAAGAAAAATAAATTAAGAAAAGGATAAAAAATATCAATCAAAATAAAAAGGACCATAATTGGATACAAAAATTAAATAAAATAAAATATTGAGGGAAAATTGAAAAAAAATGGAGAAAAGGATGAAAAAACATTAATTAAAAGAATAAGGATCAAATTGAATATAAAAAAATAGATGAAATAAAATGCTTAAGGACAAAATTATAAAAAAAAACTTCAAAAAGCATTAAAATCAACACAAATAGCAATCAAATTATTAAGGGATAAAATTAAAATAAATACAAACTGGAGGACACAATTGAATTTTGAAAGGGCGACACGAATCCCGAGATTAGAAGAGATAGAAAAAAAGAGAGGAAAAAAAAAGTTCACCATCTTTTAACTGCTGTGTTTTCCAATACACGAGCTGCCCTTATCAACTTTGTTGTCATTAGACGTGTTGGACGATATGATGATTGTTTTTTTAAAAGCTACATGCACCGCCCAATGGACACGGGCGACGTCCAAACGTCAACCAATTTTTTTTTTTAATAATATTGATGTTTTTAAAGTTACCAAATTCCCACTAACTGAAAATGACAATAATGGAAAAATCATAATAGAAAGACCAAATTGCCCTTAAGACAACTACCTTAGTTTTTTAATTTGAAGGACAAATCTGTCATTTTACTATTTTAAAAAATAAAAAGATAACAAAGCCCCTCCACAAAAGCTTAGTATTTTTTTTTTGCTTTTAAGGTAATTAAATCATTTTACTATTTTTAAAAAAATTAAAAGACCAAAAAGCCCTCTTATGCTAGCCTAATTCTTTTGTGTTTTTCAAGGGTAATTAAGTCTTTTTACTATTTTAAAAAGGGAAATGACTAATTTACCCCATTCAATTTGTTAATGCCAATTGAATTCTATGAAATGACCAACTTGCTCCTCAATTTGCACTTCTTTGGCTATCATTGTGGAGGATAAAAGTATTATTACACTGTAGCACTCCTAAGTATAATGTGTCTTGCTCCACGATGAATAACTCGGCAGTCGATAACTTTTTTTCTTTAGAAACATATTAATGAATATTCAAACATGTTTTATTTCTTACTTTTTTGTATGCTTAAAGTTTTGGTTTTGGTTTTTTTTAAAATTATATAATCATGATACCAAATATTTTTATAATAAAGAGGTTTTTTTTAAAAAAAATTATATGATTTGAATTATATTCGAATCATTGTTTAAATAAAAAATAATACAAAGTCAAATTCACCCCAATAAAAAATAGTGAAATTATAGAGTGAGAATAACACTAAATTATATCATTTATAATATTATATTTTTCTTCTCAAATTTCTTAAGTAAATAATAGTTTATAGGATCGTGCTTTATTGTGGCTTGAATTAAAAAAAATCTTAAACATGAAAAAATATTCAGGCCATAAATAATTATTTGACATTGTTATCAAATTTAGCTCAAAATATCAACTTTGATAACTCTCAACCCGATTTCTTATCTAATTTGAATTTAAAATTAAACGATTAAAAAGTTGTTTTAATATGACTTAATTGACTCGGTAGGTCCATAAGCAACCCGGATGATCAGTAAAAAATAGGTTTGGTTTAAAAAATAATTCAAAATGATTTTTTTTTAAATATTGAAACTTCAACATATTTAATCAACTTGAATTTCATGGTTTAACCTATTAAATTTATGATCCAAGTGATGGAATCGGTTAAATTTTTTTTTTCTTTTTAACTAATTTTTCTTATTCATGCAATATCCTTTTCACCTAAAGCTACCATTGCCTAACCACTACATATTGGTGCGGTATTTCTTGTTTTTTTTACCTTTTACTATGTAGATTTAGATTTTATTCGAAGCTAACAAGAAAGCCTCGCAGCGACGCGTGGACAATCCACCTAATACTATTATTAAAATTACAAAAGGGTGCACTGAGGAATCATACTATTTACTCCCTATTTTCCACAATAATTTCACGTAGAAACTAATTTGTACAATGATAAGTAATTAACCAAAAAAAGAGAGAGAGACCCTCATTCCAACCCCCCCAAAAAAGGAGTAGCAGTATATAAAAAGAAGAAAAGATTTCTAGAAAAAAATAAAAATAAAAATAAAAATAAAAATAGAATACTTTTACTGTACTAATCTCAAAAGACAAAGATCTCATCTAAGCACTTGGGCTGTGCGCACTGCTTCACAGTTACATATCCTCTCACTTTACATTGCCAACCCAACTCCCTAGAATCTTGCGCACTTTCCTACTTTCACTTTTCTCACTCTTTCTTTACTCTTCTTCTTCTTCTTCTTCTTCAAAAAGCAAACCCCGTTCCTATCTTCCCTTGCTTTCCTTCAATTTCCCTTCTCCTTCAGTTTCAGAAACGAGAAAATGCCAATCAATAAAGACCCTTCAACACCGCCTCCCATGATCGGCAAAATTGGGCCCTACACTGTGTTCATGACCCCACCTTCCACTCCTAGTCCTAAGCCTCCTCCTCCTACTACTTCTAACGAACCCACATTACCTGTCTTTGATTCACCTAAGAAGGTTGTTTCACCTCCTCCTCAACAAATTGACAAGTCTGTTTATTCTCAACAAGTCTCAGATGGGTCTGTTCTTGGCTTCTTCAAAAATGCTGTCAACAAAGTTCAAAATGGTCTGTTCCGTTTTCTTTGCTTTGCATTTGGGTTTCTGTTGCTTTTGGAAAAGCTGGGACTTTCTGGTGTTCTAAATTGTTACTCTTAGCATTCACTTAGTCTTACTCTAAGATTAAAGGGTTTGCTTTCTTCTGCAGCACATTCAAGCCTCGATGACCATTTGGCAAGGTGGCTTGGTTTAAATCAATCAAAGTATCAGTGGGCTTTGGATGATTACTATGAAACCAAGGGCTTGGTAAGCTTGAGATTTCTTGTATGGTGCTTCTGTTGTTCATTAATTATCTGTTATGTTAATTTAGAGCCTTATGATACGCAACATCATGATCATCATATGTTTGTTTTCGTTTAATGATGTGGTTCAAAATTAGTTTTAACTACATAATTGAATGTTCTTACCAGGTTTGGTGGGGATTTAATCTTGTTGAAGCTAAAAATGATAAGTAGCTTATAAGCAATTGCTTTCTTTTGTTCTACAATATGTAGAGTTTGTTCTTGTTTTAGCCTTTTAAACAAAGTGATTTGATTGTGAAGGGTTATCTTGTGACCATTGCTGCAATATGCTCTTCAAGGTTGTGTTACTGCACACTAGTTCATTCACTAGCATATCAATTCAAGGAGGTGGTTGCACTGAATAGGTTAGATATGTTATTCTCTCCATTAGGATTTGTTATTGCAGAAGCAGGAGCACCTGCAAAATGCCTTGCTTATTTCAAAAAAGACCCTCTTGGTAAGCTTTTTTGGCGTAGGAAAAGAATTTAGGGAGCTAATTTTGCACCTTTGCACTCATGTTAGGAGCTAGTTTTGTTACCTTGATTACCAAAATGCTTAATTATCAGCAGCAGCCTCTTCAAATGATGTTGTCTGCTTACTCAACAGCTTAGAGACATTGTTTTAGGACATCTCCTCAAAGCACCTCCTAGCTTGCTTCGTATGCATGCAATAAACTTTTTGAAGTAATGTAATTTTGACAGACTTTTCAGCCTATAGGGCTTTGTACGGTGGTCCTGCATCCAATCTCAGGCGGGACTTCTGAGATCTGAGTTCCTTAGAGCTCTAATATCTTGGAACTTGTCCAAACTTCCCTTAATGCAAAGCCTACTCTCAATTCATCATAACTGGCTGAAAGATTGTTTAATTTTTGTGCTTTAATTTGTTGTCCTGAATAGGAAGATCTGTGAATGTTGAAAGAGATAGATAAATGAACCACTGGTTGGACAGAAAAGTGTAAGAATAGATATGAGCTGCACTTTTTGTGCCATCTGATGGGACAGTAAAGTGTAAAAATTGATGAATTGCAGTTTTTTATTAGGTGAGAGTTTCAGTCTTCAATTTTTAGGATATGAAAAGTAGAAAAATTAGAAAGCAAGGTCTGGAAAGAAAAACATCATGCCAACTTGAAACTTTTAATGACATGGAAGACTATACAAGATAATCATGCAGTCATGCATTATCGTGGTTATTAACTGATGTATACTCTGCTTCAAACTAACTTTAAGAACTGCACTTTGTTCTGTCAAACTGATTTTTTTTAAAAGTTATTTTTATTTTGATGCATTATTGTTGATGTATTTGAACTTTTCTAATATCCAAGGGTGCTAAAATGTCATACAAAATAAAACAATAGTTCTAGTTCTCTATGGAACAGATCAATATCATGCATCCCCTTATAATGCATTTCTATTATGTGTGGTTGTATTTTATAAACATTAAAGAAAAATCTAAGATCACTGATCATTTAGATATAGGATCATCAACACTATTCGTAGGATCTCAAATAGCTATATGAGAAATTTCAGAAGAGTTGGTTTTTGATTATGACTTGTGATAGTCTATAGTTGCAACCAACATAAATATTTTCCAATTGTGGCAAATAGGGCCTTAACTTTGCATATCTTAGATGCTGACATGGATGGATAACCTAGGCAGTGGTAGTAAAAGAAGAGGGAGATGTATGCTGGAAACACATTTTTTCATAAGCAGTCCCAAGGAAATGATTAGTTCCCTTTTAATGCAATAGACAATGATATATTGTTTCAGATTGAAATTATTAAGAAAGGCCTGAGGATCGATAGCACATAATATGTGAATTTATAATCCTGGGCCAGCAAATACCTCTGTTTGGTTATTTGCATTCAACACATGGATATGTATGGATCAATAGCACATAGATTTTATCCTGTTTAGCATGCTATGTATGGATACTGCAAGTTAATGCATGAGGCTGATGTGATTATGACCCTAAGTTTGATACGTGTTGAAGCTGAATCTAGGGAGGAATTTAATCCTAAACCCATCTCGTGAACTGGGTTTAATTCAATACATTTCATTTTCCTTTCATTCACCTGTCTTTACATTTAGGAAAAAAAAGGAAGAAGAAAAATGAACTTTGATACCATCTAATTAAATACCAAGCAACTTCTTTGGGTAAATTCCATTATTTTGTTGCCAGAAATTACTTGATAAATGAGATCACTTTGACATTGGGTCGTAGAATTTTACCAGACCTGTTTTCTCGTACTAAGTCGTGAAGGAAGCAGATCTCTTTCTCCAAGTATGATTTTGCTTTAGATTGTTTGTTCTGGTGTGGAAACTGATGTGAATGTCTCATTTGCTAACTAGATTTTGTTTTGGTTATTTTTATATGATGCTTACGGTGCTCTTACTTTGTTGGATTTGGACTTAGACATATTAATGATTGTGCATGAGTATCTTATGAGGTTTAATTCCATCGATGACAGAAAAAGGAAGGTGCAAAAGCTGAAGAAATATCTAGCAAAATACAGAGAGTGTAGCATGGTTTGTCTGGTAATAAGGGTTTCAAATATATTTCTATTTTACCAGATACATGTTACCCGACTTTTGTGAGCTGAAAGATTGTTGAAATGCAGATTTTACATTAAAAACCCGCGTCCTTTGCATAGCATATCTATATAGAAGGTAATGGGATAGCAGAAATGCATCTGGATGCTTGAAGGGACCCTTGTGCAAGTTTTTGGGATATGCTCTTTTGAATTCTCTACTTGCTGCAGCAGCTTACCGGAAATTGGTTGTGCACTAGGCTGTGAAATATGTAATCTCACAAAATTTTCATGCCCCAATATTTGTCATGTACTCTGTTGATCTGCAATCTAATAACAGTACTATCAAGTTGCAAGGATATATTGTGATGTCTTTGCACCTTTAATTTAACCAAGTATTATTTGCAATGAGTGTATTGTAACAAGAATTCGAGTGTGCACCTACGATGCATGAGGACGCTACGATGAAGAGCAGGCCCGGGATTGGTCTGAATCGTCTGGTTGCTGCTGCTGCTGGTCACTTAGAGATTAATCATACCTCTCTCTCTCCCTCTCTGTCTCTCTCTTACAGTTTATTTTTTTGTAGCTGGAAGTTGATGTGCAACACAGAACGGATGCTATAGATTAAAGAAAGGGCTAACCCCAAATTTTATTTCCGGATATTGAATTAAAGCAACAAGTTTCTTTGAAGGTCATCCAGAAATCTTGAATCCCAAGTCAAACAATAAGATGATAGCTCATTGCGAAGGGGTCCACTAGTTGAGAAGTAAAATTTTGAGAGCAGCAAGCTGTGATGGGAAGCCAGAGAGCTCATAAGCAACCAAAAAACTTGGTTAGATTTGTTTTTGAACACTATTAAAATGACGTTTTTGTTTGCCACTCTTATCAATCACTACTGCGACGTAATTTCTCAGAAACAGGAAGTCACCCTCCCTCCATAATTGTTTTTATAAGATTAAAATTCATGGCTTCATGCTGATGCAAGGTGAAAAAATAAGTTGTCTGTGTCTGCCTTCTCTGTACGTTGCTGTGAACGATCACATCGAACCTTGTAAACTGTTGAATTTTGGAAAGACGAAAAGGGAGGACTCATTTGGATTATATTATAGTTGAATTAATTAACGTAAACATCATGCTGTCATAACCATCTAGTTTATGTTCTGCGACAAACCTATCATACTCACAGAGCTTAGGATGCAACAGAATTTTAAATAGCGTGTAATCAGGAGCTTAATTAAAAGAAATAAGTTTGAAGTTTTATTCAAAAAGAACCCTAGCAAAAGAAGCATGTATGAGGGCTTAAGGAAGGGCAGCATGGAGAAAGCACACAGACATTTGTCGACGACACAAAACCTGTCCCCAAGTGGTCAAATACAAGGAATGGAAAAGAGGGCGTGGCAAAATACAGTAATGCATATTAGTCTTGTTGAGGAAACGGTGCTCGCCGTGTTACTCAACCAAGAAGAAGCTACAAAGAGCAATAAAAACAAAAGTCACAGAAAGTCAAAGTCCATTTTGTCTGCGTGCTAACAAATCCAAAGACTTTTGTCTGAACTCAATACACATTCTATGAGAAAGAACTTTTACGAAGGTTCAACACGCCTAATTTAAGAAAATGAAACTTTACATGTTTTCCAATCCGAGATTTGTTAAGAATTAGTTTTTTTATATTTTCGGATCTGAATGTAAAAAATATATTTTTTTAAAGAAAATATTTTTTCAATATATTTTTAAATAAAAAAACTTTAAAAAGTAACTTACGACGTGCGCGCAGGATCACTTTAAATGCATGTAGTTTTCATTTTGTTTTCTTGGTTTCCTTTTTGGCTTTCCTGGAAATAACGTGGGGCTAATGACATGTGCAAGATTGGGCTGGTAAATAACTAGTATTCTCTCATGCAACAAAATCCAGCTTTTGGTAAAACAGTGCAAACGGCTATCCTAGAGATGAAACACTTGGAAACCATGCGCAGACTGAGTGGTGAGTGAAGATCATTTTGAGGATTTAAAACGAACAGCTCTGCAGTGAATTCACATGTGCAAAAAAATATCATCATTTATTTGCTTCAAACATGAAAAAAAATAAAAAATTAGCATTTAAAAATTTCTACTGAGCTAATATTTGCTGGCTAACTCAATCTCTAAAGTTCCAGGCAAGTTATGTTTACAATGAGATTGCTGGGAAGCGCTTGTCCTTGATACAGATGTACTCATGTCTCCACTGCTTCCGGTATCCAGAGCGTAATTCGGTCGAGTTGATTCAAGATACTCAAATGGATTTCCAGGCTGCATCATTATTTCCATGTTTCCCTCCAACATTTTCACCACATCACTCATTTGAGGTCTAGCATCTGGTGAATGCTGAATGCACAACAGAGCCACAGTAGACATTCTCACTGCCTTTTCCTTGTCCTTCTCTTCAATCCCACAGAGTGACAGCATGATAGGCAGTTCACTATTCCTGTACATATCCCATACCCATCTTGGGAGCCACTGGAAAGACTCGCGAAGACTTTCATCAAAATGTCGTCTTCTTGCAACTATCTCGAAAAGAAGGATTCCAAAACTGTAAACATCGCATTTGTGAGTAATAGGATAAGTTCGATGCCATACCTCTGGAGCAGAATATCCCAGTGTCCCTCTACCACCACTCAGTGTTACTTCAGTCCTTTCTCTATTACACAGCTTTGCTAGTCCGAAATCTGCGACCTTGGGATTCAGATTTTCATCAAGAAGTATGTTTTCGGGTTTTATATCATAGTGAATTATCCTTTGTTGACACTCCTCGTGTAAATATGCTAAACCTTTTGCAGTTCCTATTGCAATCTCCTGCAGTTTCTCCCATTCTATCTCCCGGGTTTCATTGAAGAGTACGCTGTTGAGAGATCCGTTCTCCATGTACTCGTAAACTAGTGCCATCATAGAGGGATCAAAGCAGAAGCCATAGAGTCTAACCAGGTTGACATGGTAAGTTCTTCCCATGGTGCCCACTTCTGCCATGAACTGCTCTTCAAGTTTCTTATTTGAATGATTAGAGAGAGCTTTAACGGCTACTGGGATTCCATTTGGGAAGTTTCCTTTAAAAACCACTCCAAAGGCACCTGAACCCAATATTGTGCTGCAACCATTAGTAAATTCTTGAATCTGCTGAGGTGAAAACCTGATGGGTTTCTCCCTTGCCATGTTACTAAGGAATCTCTCCATTGTTGCAAATTCAACCTGTGAGTCTCGAATCAATGGGAATTCTGGTTCCACTGCTATTTCCACATGCTGATCAGACGAAGGATTTGGGCCTTCTGATTTTGTAGATTTACCAACAATCTCATTGCTTGCAATCCGGGCATAAGCTGGAATTGCACTTCCTGTTTTCTTCAAGCAGTCGATGATGGCATATATAATAACTACAAGTGCCACCGTTGACACCAATCCTAAAACTGAAAGAATATGGAGGATATCATCATCAAGACTATGGCTCCTACACCTAGCTTTTCAAAATAAGAAAACATGAAACTTATGCAACAGTTAGTAAGTTGCTTACCAATTGAGGATGCTATTGCCCATCTCATTGAGGAATTAAACGTTTCCACTTCATTTGATGCGTCTTTCGAGAATGTATCGAAACCATTTGGGTATGATGATGATGATGAATAAGAAGTTCCACTCATTTCTATTAGAGAGTTTGGGAAAAATTGAAGGATGATAGAAGTAATTTCGTATGTAAATGAACATGTTTTATAGTTGTTAGGAAGTGATCATGTTACAAGTAAAGGCAGTGACTTTTCAAACTTTGTCTGATTTCATAACGCGTAATTTTCTCGTTGCTGTCTTTTTCATGAAAATTTCCGGGCAAAACTAAGCAATTCACATATATTTGTCCATGACCACATTTTTGTAGAGATGTTATCTTTCTGCATGGCCGGTGGATACCAGCACTTGGAATTGGGCATGAAGTTTCACAACTAGTTTTTGTTAAGATTGACATTTAAAAGCGACAATTATACAAGTGCTTAGCGTACTTTTACTGTTTATCTATTCATAAATTATTATAAATTAGAATAGTGTAATGATAGAGTTATTTTTACCACATAAACTTATTAAGCATGCAATGGAGGGTGAGATTGTCTTTTTTATGAGATGTATTTGACATTAAAAAAATAATTAGAAATAAAATGATCAAATTCATATTTTGCTAGGATATGATAAGGCAGCAGACTGTAGGTTCCAGACACTGGGGCATGACATGATTGCCAAACACTCTGGGATTAGGCATGACTGTCATGCCCTAGGCACCAGGACCAGACTCGAGAGCCTGGTTGCATACCCGCTCGCCTCTACAAACCCGCGCGCCTGGGTTTCTAGACTTGCTTGCCTCCATCTAACCCAAGTCTCTTGAAGGGTAAAATTAAAAATTATTATTGTTGTTGTTATTGTTGGTGGTGATGTTATTGTTATTCTTATTATTTTTATGATTATTAATATTATTCATATTCTTAACAACAACAACAACAACAATAATAGATTTGAAAAAAAAATTACTATTGAAGAAAAACCATAAATTTGATTTGAATGGTCAAATTAAAAACTATAATAACTTGGGTCAAACTTGTTTAATATTATTGTTTTCATTATTATTAATATTATTAATATAATTATTAAAAAAATTATTATTATTATTTTAAAAAAACCATAGATTTGATTAGAAGGGTAAAATAAAATATTATTATTATTCTTATTCTTATTATGATTATTATTATTAATAAATTTATTTGAAGGGTGAAATTAAAAATTATAAGAACTTGGGTTAGACATATTTAATATTATTATAAATATTTTTATTTTTATTATTATTAATAAATTCTTAATAAAATATTATTACTATTGAAAAAAAACCATAGATTTGATTTAAAGAGTAAAATTAAAAGTTATTATTATTGTTATTGTTATTATTGTTATTATTATTAATAAATTTATTTGAAGAGTGAAATTAAAAACTATAAAAATTTGGGTCAGACATGTTTAATATTATTATTTTTATTATTATTAATAATTTTTTTAAAAAATATCATTGCTATTGAAAAAAAACCATAGATTTGATTTGGAGGGTAAAATTAAAAATTATTATTATTAATAAATTTGAAGAAAAATATAAAAAAATTAATTTTTTATTTTTTATTTTTTTTAAAAAATATAACATAACCGCTCGATAGTCAATTTTTAACTGTTGACCATGCATCTATGTTTTTTTTTATATTTTTAACTAAACCTTCTCAATAGACATTAATAAAACTTTAATGAACTTCCTAAAATAATTTAAATTTTTTTTAATTATGAAAGTATTTATTTTATCTTTTGAACATTAAATGGTCTCTGAACTACAAATATAGAAAACTAGTTAGAATGATCTCTAGTTTTATTGGGGCTAAAAGGAATTATATATACTTGTCGCGGTAGCATAATTAAATACATAACACCTAATCAAAATTAGATCAAGTTAGTTA
>Ga0307510_10000890_pt1 | contig 31426 bp, 37 predicted proteins | sample 12_EM_MG_FD_207224 | JGI IMG/M metagenome (GOLD analysis project Ga0307510, IMG submission 207224) | Populus trichocarpa ectomycorrhiza microbial communities from riparian zone in the Pacific Northwest, United States - 12_EM | ecosystem: Host-associated > Plants > Roots > Unclassified | place... | reverse complement strand
GGGGCTCCTACGTGCGCCTCGGATGCATCCCGTTCCATTGCCTGGTGGGGGAGAAGATCATGGGCACCTCCTCTATGACCAACTAGATTTGGGTGGCCAGTTGCACATCACCTTGGACGGCGTTCCCGGGACTATAACCCTCAGCCGCCTCGATGTCGCTTTGTCAGTGCCATTCTCTATGGATAACTGACGTTGGCAAAATCTGACCTGCCATACGTGTACAAACACGGTGGGAATGGTTCAAGATGTGCTCAAGAAGTTAGGGAGACACAGCGGGTCCCTCTTGATTGCTTCGCCCTGGAATGTATGATTACCTTTCCATGTTGACTGTGGATGATCTGCGTTGAGCTTACCGGTTCCGTGCCTCTTTCCGTACTTGTCTTGTTCGTGCTGTACCGGGTTGTCTCGTCTGTTACTGCTGTTGTGGCGTCCTATTATATGTGTGTATAACGACGAAATGGTTGAGTCAATGAATGAGACTTTTCCCGTGCTTTTATATTCGTGTTGGGTGGCGTTCACGCCATCATTCCGAGATAAGGGGTTTACATATGATCAGAATAGGGTTCATAAATGCCGGTCCAGGGCCAGGGGATCAATCGATCAATGGCTTTGTAAATTGTTACAACAAAAAACGAGCCCTCGGTACCGGAATCATGTGCGCAGTTGGAGGAAATATCACCAAACAAAATCACGTGCAAGGTTGAATAAGTCGTCGTCACGTGGAGGCCCTGAAGGTCTTTTGAAAAAGAAAAAACAGTTGCAAAGTGCGCGGTCAAGTGCTGCTACTTACAAAGCTGAAAAGAATGTGAATGTGAAAAGATTTGATTATACAGGCAGCGAAGCCCGGTAAATACAAGGGAGAACGGGAGTACGTCGCATGCGCGTTGCTCATCTCCGTCACGGTCATACGTCCGAGACCGTGATTTGGAACATCATCTCCGAGGCTCAATCGAGCCTCATGGATACCAACTGTGGCATCGAATTGAATAGAGACAAAAAATCTTGTCCAAACCTTTGATCTGTGGAACTGTCGTTGTTTTCGTTTCGATCAGTCAACCCGCGCCCTGGGCATAGAACCCTTCCATAACCTGCAGCAGGATGATATGTCTGTGGCCTTGTGTTCTCAATACGCATTTCATATCCGGAGTAATAGCGATGAGGAGCTTGGAGTAGTGTAGAGATAGCACACGCGCTGGGCTTGGAATGCCCGATTTCGACACACACCCGACACGCCCTTGCCACAGGACAGCGAGCGTGCGCCCTTGCCACACAAGGCAGAGTCGCTGTCTCATTAGTCTAAATCGTAAGTAGGTACCGGACTCGATATAAATATCCGCGCGCAGCACTGTCAACGGCAGGCTACGATTGTCTCACCGGGCAGGGCCACGAGTGCCACCGGTTCTGCGTTCGCGTTTTCCCCCGTTTTCGTTTCGTTTCCGTTTCTCTCATTCAGTATCAAGCTATATCAAGATCAAGCATCGTTCAAGCGGCTCGCGCGGAGCTATTCCATCTCACGACACACACACACTACTCACACACACACTCTCTCTCTCGCCCGGGCTCACGCGGAGCCAATCCCCTCTCCTCTCCCCCTTGCGCCTCCAGCATTCCTTCGGGAACGCGGACACGCATCGGACTATTACTCGGACCACCCCCGAACTCACAGCGTGGACTTTCCGTCTTCGCTACAAATGGCTGCCCCAGTGAGGCTGGCGTCTTTCTATCAGATGCCGGTCTCGTCCCTCTACAACCTCTACTTGTCACCCTCGGTGACTTCTCTCATCTTCGGTCATCGCCTTAGACGGGACTCCCTTGGGTTTGACAGCTACACACACTTTCAGCTCCGACTCGACAAGAAAGAACTATATGACCTTGTCGACCGGTCATCAAAGCGGTACATGGAAGGCGAAGCCGACGTCGCTCGCTACTTCGAGGACTTCTTGCTCCTAAGCGGCCCCCTCGTCTTCTTCCGCTACATATCCAAGACAAAATGCTCTGAGCTCTTCTTGCAAGGCTTCCACCCCGACGTCCGTGCCAAGGTTCGCCTCATCTTAGGTTACGAAGACCTGCCACCACCTTCCCAAGACCGCCCACTGGCAAGCTCAGTCTCATCGTCACCTCCACCACCTTCGCCACCGCCACCCTCGCCGCCTCTATCCTTGCCTCCACCGTCGCCACCCACGCCTCGAGTTCACGAAGTCTCACCACCACTCGTTCAAAACCAAAGCTCAGTCTCGTCGTCACCGCCGCCGCCCACGCTCCCAGCTTACAAAGCCCCACCACCCGCTCAGAGCTCCTCCCCAAGTCCAGTCTCGCCATCACCGCCATCGTCACTCTCACCACTTCCGCCTGCTGACACGCCCACTCCAGTAACGAAGCGAATGCCTTTGTCTATGCGCCTCAAATCCCTGCTCCCGACCTCGCCTACGCCTAGCCAGCTGCATGCCTCTAACCGTTCAAGCACAGTATTGTTGCCACTGCCGCCTTCACCGCCGCCGCTCTCGTCACCACCGTCCTCGCTGCCACCACCGCCCACGCCTCGAGTCTTCGAACTCACGCCACTGCCACCTTCGCCAATCGCCGCCACATCGCCCGATCCAACCGAAGCCTTCGAAGCCAACCCAATTAGCAACAGCCGCCGAACGAAAGAACAAACAGAACAAGCCGATATCTCAAGCACAAGAAACGGCGATGCGAACCCGATCGCGAAGTTAGAGCAAGCACAAGTTCATTTTATCGGCCACAACAACCCCAACAACAGCACAGAAAGCAAGACAGCGCGCAACGACAGCGGCAACATCGACCACAGCAGTAACGCGTTCCCCATCCCCAACACCAATGTCACCAGCATCACCGACCACGGCAGCAGCGACTGCGACCACCCGCACAACCCCACAAGCATTAGCAATGGCAGCAAGTGCAAGCTCGTGTACGATCCAGGCGGGGACAGCCTCAATACCAAGGACGGCGCAGCGCGCGATGATGGCGACGTTACCAGCAACAACAGCAGCAGTGGCATCATGTCCCACACCACTGACATCCACCACAGCTTCGACCGTGACCGCGACAAGTCCGTCTCCACAGCCCTCCGAGTCGACGTCAAGTCCATCCTTGGGTTTGTGCATGCTAACCGCCCCGTCTCAGATGCCACCCCATCGCGTTCGACCGACCACTTTCCGGCCATTCTGCCAGCCAACTCGAGAAGCGCCGAGCGCTCTTTCACTTCCTTCTCTTCATCGTGTATCGCATCCCCCCGACGTCGACCACACTCGACCGATCTCGCTCACACCCCGCCGGCCCCGCGTTCCGTCAACAGCAATCCTGACGTATTCGACAACGCCAACGGCTGCAACACCAACAGCGTCATCAACAAAGCCCGCGCCATCAACAGCAAAAACGATTCCAGCACCAACGCCGGCACCGTCAATATCGTCCACACCAGCAACGACAACAGACATCCACCACAGCTTCGACCACAACCGCGACAAGACGGTCTTCACAGCCTCCAACGCCGACCCTGTCTCGCCCATCGATTCTGCGCAAGCTGCCTGCCGCGCCCCTGACGTCGCCATGCTACATTCAACCGACGACCTTCCGGCCATTCTTCATGCCGTCCCGGATTGCACTAACGCGGCGCAGCGCCCTCCTTCTCATCGACATCTACAATACCCGCTCGACCTTGACCAACCTCGACACATTATCCCGGACCTCACTCGCACCCCACCAGGCCCACTTCTCGACAACAATGTCTTCGACAATTCCAACGCACGCGACAGCACCAGTACCAGCAGCAGCAACGTGTCCCGCGTCGCCGACAACCACCACAGCCACGACCGCGATCCAGACAAGTTCGTCCCCACAGTATCTGACGCCAACCCCGTCCTGGCCATCGACTTCGTGCAAGATACCCGTCTGCTCTTCGACGACGTCCCACCGTGCTCAACCGACAACCTTCCTGCCCTTCTTCGTGCCGACTCAAATTGTGCCAACGCAGCGCAGCGCGCTCGTTCTTCTCAACACATAGCACGCCCCTTCGACCTCGATCACATTCGAACCAACACCGCCCGCATCTCACCCCTCAACACCAGTTCGCAAGTCCCTCCGGTCGTCGCTCCTCCGCTGGACAAGCCAGAAGAACCGCCCCCAACTCCGAAGTCGTGCAAGACTACCCGACCATCGTCCACAATCTCGCGCGCGCCCGTCTCGACTTGTCCGACAATGCGCTCACTCGTTCCTTTAGCAGAGCACACCATTTCTTCTCACCAGTAGACACTTTTAGCGACGAAACTTGCCACACAAGGCAGGGTCGCCGTCACTCCATTCCTCAGATTACCCCTCGCCCTCATCGTCGCGCGCTCATCTCCAGGAGTCTAGAACACTTTTTCTTATGCTACCCTCATTAGTCTAAATTGTAAGTAGGTACCGGACTCGATATACATATCTGTGCGCAGCACTGTCAACGGCAGGCTACGATTGTCTCACCGGGCAGGGCCACGAGTGCCACCGGTTCTGCGTTCGCGTTTTCCCCCGTTTTCGTTTCGTTTTCGTTTCTCTCATTCAGCATCAAGCTATCAAGCATCGTTCAAGCGGCTCGCGCGGAGCCAACCCCCTCTCCTCTCCCCCTTGCGCCTCCAGCATTCCTTCGGGAACGCGGACACGCATCGGGCTATTACTCGGACCACCCCCGAACTCACAGCGTGGACTTTCCGTCTTCGCTACAATGTGAATAGTATCGTTGGATTGCGGACATCAGATGAAAGTGTCCAAGATGCTTATAAGGCAAGGAATTATACGTGTCAAAGCAACTTAATAAAAGATCGTCCTGCCGCTTCGAACAATATCATGGCATTGACAAAAAACTGCTACATTTTTACATCGGGACGATGGGGGCACTGCCCTTATCCAACGCAGTTCGTAGGCTTGGTGAAGAGTCAGCCGGCTGCAACGTATACGACAACGGACACACCTGTAGTCATCTCCGTTCTGTGTAATGTACCGTACCCATGGCAAAGCCTGGTACCCACTCTTTTCTACGACCTTCAAATAGCGAACTTGGATCCCAGATACAGTGAAGTAGGGTATCTCAAATTTAACGGTGATTGGGGCCCTTTTCTCTACGTCTTGCTCTGGCAATTGTGACATGTCAGAATCACGCGGTCAACGGTCTTGTTTGAATCAAACATGCCTGATTTAACGCTTGGCAGCCCAAAATGGGCTCGCATCAAGAAGTCGCGACCGCCACCCAGTTGCTTAATCTTCCACACAAAGGAAGATTTATCGGGAGCATATTGAACAGAACCTGTTGATGCCTACACAGATCTAGTCAGAGCCGATTCAGAATATGGAGGCTAAGAGCGTACCCTGAACTTGGGGGTATCGGCGTCATCTGGAACGGGTACAGATATCTCCACATTGTTCGCCGTGCTTCGACGCTTGAACTGGGCACGGCACTTCACCATGTATTCCACTCTACTCCCTCTATGGTGCTCTACAGCGGCCTCGACCCATATCAGCGGCTTCACCGCTTGCGAAAGGCGATACGACATCAATTCAAACTCGCCGTCCGGGGGGATAAATGAGATTGTTCGATCATTCTCGAATCGTGACAAGCGTACACATTGATGGAACTTGACGTCCTCGAGCTCGATTGACTTCCCGCGAGATGCTGCAAAGATGTGTTTTTCAAGACTAAAGACGCATTTAATAAGGATTGCTTACTTCGACCGGTAGTCTCGAACATGACCTTGTCGTTGAGGCCAAGTCTTAGTTCGGGCATTCCGGAAAGGTAGCACTTCATCTTGACGGCTCCAAGTATTTCCGACCGAACAACGTTGCCATTGGCATTGACCTGCAAGGCGACTACGTATTATGGAAATTTTTGTGGTTTTTGGGTGAGACATACCAGTAAGTTCACGCTTTCAATGACGTCCAAAAATACCTCGTTTTTGCGGTACCTGATCCCCTCGGAACGCCAGGAAACAGCGTTTGTGACGGCCATTGGGGGTCGGACTTGTATCTCTAATTTGTGAGACTCCTGGGTGATATACCTGATGTATGGTTTATGAGTGCATATTTGTCTTATGGTGTGGTGGACTCACTCCTGTAATATCTTGCTCTCCGTCGTTTGAGGATAGCCAAAGTCCATCATCTCGTCGAGGAGTTCGTAGATGATTACAAAATTGTCTCGGATCGACTCTTCCTCGAGCTCTTTGAAGTACTCGACTAAGACTTGGGAAAGGCGATGAAGGAATAGAATGATTTCGGCGGCGTTGGTGTTCCTCCGTGACAAAGCGAGAACTGGGGAATCACTATTGTGGAGTAGCGTGTCATTCTCAGTAGCACAGTCACTCACGATACAGATTCGAGTGTCGAATGTGCATATAGTTAACGCCCTGATTAGAGAAGCAGGGGGTCACCTGTTGTCCTTCCTCTTCAATTTCAAGAATCAAGGGAAGAAAGCGTTCGATGCATGAGGAAGGGACATCGTCGCGGTAAGAGCGCTGAATTAGGGGCTTTCCTTTGAGGTCAAGGATAGCAACGAGACTGGTCATTGCGCGGTATACGTTCAGATGATCACCACAGCTAGCTCACGGATGGCAGCATACGCTTTATGTAATCAACAACTCAATTTGGTACGGTCTATTTCTGCATGCGCATTCGAAGGGTGGGCAAAGATGTGGTCGCATGGGTTCCAAGGGATTAGGTACTAATGAATATCTAAGTGTCATCAACGCGAGCCTATTGATATCATCCGGCCAGCATCTATGTGGTCTACGGGGTAGCCTTAGGGCCCGATTCACCACCATGGACAGCCGTGCGTGGTATCATACGTACGCTAGTGAGACCGCCTACGCGCACCCGGGTGCGATCCGTGTCCACACGCCGCTGGCACCTTTCTGGACCTGCGCCAAAATCCCAAGCCATGTCTCCCTCGATGCGCTCTGCAGGCGGCAGTTTGCCAGACACCTTCGTATCGGATCTTGGCAGGCCAGTGGAGGCGGGACACTTCTCGTCACAGTTTGCCCGTGCAGAATAGAGTTTGGACCGTGTCGCTTTCCTGTTCAGGTGCTTTGTCGTGTTGTCTCTCCTTGCGTCGCCATATTCCTTCGGTAGATAGCCTTGGCGACCCTGCTTGCGCTCCTTATTCCTGTGGCCCGGACTTGTTGTATGCATCCGCCTCCGGTATCCTTCACCATAGGACACTCGTATCACGTCCCTTGATCCAGCGAGATTCGGTCCTGTCGCAACCTTATAAACGATGACGGACGGACGAGATGGTCCAAAGAGAGATGTGTGTCGTCTTGGGCGGCGTGACTGGGGTGTACTCGACAAGGGAGTCAGTAGAGTACAACTACTATCTTGGCGCAAGTTCTGCGATGTAGTCTCTGAGGTATTCAAAGAGAGTGCCCGTTCTTGATCACCATGGGTTAAGTCATCGTGACCGCTGAAATTGCGTAGGGTCAGAGGAGAGGGGGTCAAACGTTTACGTGCACATGCAGTGGGTGTCGAGAAAGGCGCGTCGAGAGTAGTGGCATGGTGGACAGGCCTCACGGGGTGCCTGGTTCGCTTCAAAGCCTTGGCAAGGCCGCGCATCAGCTTTCATATGAAAATTCCTTACGCTCGCACACGCACCGACGTCTCGTTCGACACAATGTCACACTGTGTCTGTGAAAACACTGCGGGTATCACCTCGTAAGTGACGCCCCCTTTTTCTCCTGCTATCTCTGGCAGACCCGCGCACGGTGGCCAGCTATTCGATTCGGCAGAAAGCACCTGGGGACAGCTATCTGTTGCGGGTTCATCTGGCCATTGTAGTGGCGATGGCGACCTTGAGGTTGTTAAGGTCCTTGTAAGGGGAGTTCTGCCATCACGCAAGCGAATCACTCCGTCAACTTCAAAGTGGACGTCCATCCCAACGTCTTGGATCGCCGACATATGCGCTGGACCAGAATGTGGGCGATCAGTATGGGGCCGTTCTGTGCAACACATTCGACTACCTTGTGACGTGCCACTACCCTCGGGCGTTAAGCCAGAACTCGGTGACGAGATGTCTTGTACAGGATCTCGAATAGGGGTTTGACTGGGCAAGAAAAGTGGAATTCTTGCATAAGTATTGCCAAAAGAATTGTAGCGACCAGCGGAAAGCTGGCGCGGTCGTTGGGCTGGACAAGTGAGAAACTCCGAAGTAAGGAATTCATATTGCGGCCCCGCAGTAGAATCTGTAGCTGTATCCTCCGATACATGAGGGATTGTGCCAGACTGTTCAGTTGTGTCGCCTAATCGCTGGGGGGTCTGATGAAATAGGGAAGGTTGACTGGGCTCATGGCCGGCATCAGGGCGAAGGTTTTCCTGGGATGCTGTCAAGCTCATCGGGATCAGGACACTGTGATGGGAGTGCAAGGTTTCACGGGGCCGAGGAGGAACATAGGTCATTACGGAGCCCAGGACGGACAATTGTGGTTTCTGTTGGCCAGGCGAATCCAACCCAGTCCGAGCCGGAGGGGCAGACGACCCAATAAGGGAGGGGTTTGGGACAGGGACAAGAACGGCAGCTATCGAGGTGCTTTGTAGTGGCGAGTAACGGGAGCCATCATGCACTGACTGAACTCCTCGTCGTACACGCGAATCATCCAACACAAAAGTAGATGTGCTTTGGGGGAGGGTAACAGATGTGAGTCCGGAAAGGGTATCACGGACCGACCAGCCAGGAAACAAATTTATGGACCGCAGGATGCAAAAGGCGAACGAAATTCGAGAAGGGTCGGAGTCGAAAGCAGACTCATAAACCCAGCGTGAAGTCGACGAAGTTGATCCATTATCCGCAAGTGAGCACTATATGAGTGGAGAACATGTGAGAAACAGCGGATTTGGCAAGGGAAAGGATCGATCTTACGACGAAAAAGGGCTCACTAGACAGCATTTCAGCGACAGATGACCGTATGCGTTCAGCCGACACGACAAGAACGTTCGAAGGATTGGATGGGAAAACGTGGAGAAGATGGGAGCAGAGTTCATCATAGGAGGCACCCTCGATGGACGCGTGGACAAGCGGGACGAGCGAAACGAGTCGCAACCATCGCGGAAAATCAAGATGAAGATCGGCAAAGAAAGCAGAGCGGCCTCTGGGGTACGTGAGATGGGGCATCACTTGGGACATCGTGAACAAGCACGACTGAAGGCCTGCGGCTGACGAGTTCTGGCCTTCGGTTTCAAACTGAATAATAATGAATGAAAATGAATTCTTGAAAGCATGGTCACCTGATCACAACATCGTATCAAGTCAAGAATCCATCGCAATCGCAGCTCTGTTCAGCCACTCCCCGTAATATTCGCACCCGCTAGGTCCCACCGGTCCTCCTTCTTTGCAGAAATCAAACACAGGGCAGCTTCCGCACGGCGCTTGAGACCAGCCCAACGCCACGCGTTCTTGGCGCACTGCACGATATACATACGCACTTCCGAAAATCTTGTCGTCCAAGGGCGCTAAGGGCGAGCGTGAGCGCGCATGAGCTCTCCTCTTGGGCTGCGAGGATATGTTAGATTTTCGTGGGTTTGAGAGCGAATGAGCAGCTTTCGACTCTTCCTCCGAGTTGCTATCCGAAGCTGAAGAGCCAGTCTCGGACTGAGAGTCCGGCTCTGACAACTTACTCCTCCCACCTGACTTTGCCTTCGATGTGGATGGAAAGCGTTTCGACTTGCCCTCATCCTCGGGCCTAACGCGATCGTCGTCGGTTTTCTGCTTCTTTCGTCTTTTGACGCTGATTTCCTCGTCCCTACCGCCGTCACTGGTGTCTGCATCTTCGGGGTCGCGCTTTCTCTTCCTTCGTCTGTCCCTAGACGACTGTGCCTTCTTGGATGCCTTCTTTCGGCGATGTCCTCCCTCACTTTCTGAGCTTGTTGTGGTTCCTCCACCCTGTCTCTTTCCTGCTACTTTCCTTTTCTTCCGAATTCCTTCAGAGTCAGAAGCGGAGGAATCAGGGGACGCGTCGCCGCCAATGTCGTTTTCTGTCCATATTGAGGAACCAAAGGCTGGGAGCTGTTGCCATGAAACATCAATGGGGTGTTGAAAGAACCACGGAGTGACAGGCGCACCCGTTCAATGTCCCCATCAAGTACTACGACGTTCAGTAACATTTCGACATGTTCCTCGGTAAACTTGGTTTCTGTAATCTTGCTTTTACTCAGGAAGGAAAGAATTTCCTTGGCGTTCGGGTAAGCAATACCAGCAGATGCTGGATACAATGGCTGTGACGAGGACAGATGGCCATCGTCATACTTGTGTTTTGGGAGCGTCTATATACGAAAGGATCAGCCAGATAGAAACATGATAGGTGATGATGACACACCCGTTCCCTAATGTATCGTAGGCAGGCGCTACAGAGCAGTTTGATGAATTCGGTGTCCAACTCGTTATCAGTGTACCACGGCCCTCCTGTAAGCTCGACAGATGGTTCTAGATGAGCCATCATGTAGATCTTGCGAGTTGGATACTACAAAACGGGAAATCAGGGAAGCCATCGCCGGGTAGACAAGCCATGAAAGAACAAAAAATACCTTGACGCCTTTGACAGATTTAATGAGCTGCTTTTGAACGAGAGATTTCAGACAACGATCAATCACTGTCTGATGGAGCTCTGTTTTTGCTTTGAGATGCTTAGTCCATATTCCTTGGTGGGGTGATTTGAGCCGGGGTATTTCAATTAAGAAACCACTCGTAGTCACCTTGGTTTGCTGCTGCCTGAATGTGACCCAGAACCATGCTTTCTTCTCCACTCAATCCCTTTTTCCTGAAACAGAAATCAGGAACAGTACGCCCGACAAAAGGTGCGCTCCCTCGCACGCTTCAAGTTCATTCTTTTGGACAGCACGATATGAAAGAGTTCCGTTTGCATCTTTCATCAATTTGAAAAGGCCCTGAAGCGACACACTCAGCATAAAGATATGGGAATATGAACCACACATACAGCCGCAAGGAGGAAGTTGATAGCATTTGTTCGTGCATGGGGATCGGGAGCGAGCGCGTCGATTTCTTTTTGGACGAGAGGCTTTGCATCAAGGTAATCAGCACGTAAATAAAACTACCTGAGTAAGATAAGGAGATACACACCCTCCCTGTATGAAGTGCACTCTGATGGAGGCGAGTTTCTAAGGAGTTGAGCTTTCTACTCAACGATGCGGCCGCCGAGGAAGAAGAGGCCATCTAGTTGGCAAGCCAGAAATGTTTGTCTGGGTCTGTCACGGTGACGACTCGGATTGATTTGGGTGGCGCGCGCAATTTCGTAAACGGCGTGTACCGAACAAGGTTAGACTACGTGTTACGGTTAGACGACCGCGACCGCGACAGTTTTGCACAACTCAATTGGAAAGCAATTCATCATGGGGCAACAAAACCCGGAGCCGGTGACCCTTCAAGATACCCTTTCCTCTTACCTTGATAACAGTGCTGCGGCTGTGCGGCAGACGTTCGTACGGTATGCCTCTCAACCCCTCACCCCTCACAACACGGTCATCCAACACAAACGTTCTGTTAGCTTCGAAAAAACCTATGTCGTGCCCATCTTCGACCTGCTTAGGGCGTTGTCCCTGGCGTACCCGATTCCTTTCGTAAGTGTTTTGAATTGCTCCCCTACCCCACGTCTGATTCAGCACCGCCTCTGCGGATAGGTTTTCTTTTCCATCTTTTGCACTCTCGGCTTCTTTCCCGTCCTCGCGTTCGTGTATGAACCTTCATTGGTCGCCATGTCTTGGCACGTTGTATTCACATATGCACCCTCACAGAGTTGTATCAATTGCCACACTTTCGGCGGCGTTGACACTTGCCCTCTGCCTCGCCTTCGCGTTCTCCACTGGTGTCTTCCTGTTATTGGGTAAGCCCGCTCACTTATCGTATAGTCCTTTCCTCATTCTAACCCCATAGCCAGGTAGCATCCTCCTGACTACCCTCGGTTTCGCATTGCTTCTCTCCGTGTTCTTGACCGCATCCTCGACATCGGCCTACCTCTTCGGACGCCTCGTCCTCCTTCTCTATACTTCCGGACGCGACGGATTCCACATTTGGTCCCAAGAAGTTTCACGCATATTCCTCCCCTCATCAGCCCATCTATCGCTAGTGGACGACGCTCGATATGCCTCGGAAGATTCTGACATATTAGTCGGACAGTGCATGAAAGACGAACACACAACCAAGATGGAACCCGTTTCCCGTGAACCTCCGGACAGCGAGCTGAAGTCCGTCACTTAAACCCACATAGCCGAGAGGGCTTGGACAATGTGCAACTTTATCGCTAGACTCTTGTAGTGTTATTCTCGCTCAAGCGTTACATTGTACGCTCTATAGTCGCAGGTCTGTATTCTATGTTGTCTTCGTATGACACGCAGACGAATTGAGATGGGATTGTACAGCTACCGAATATTTTATCATAATCCTCCTACTTGAAGTGTTTGATATTGCCGAATTAACATGCCCCCCTTCGAGTCGTTTCGGTCAGCCTGGAATGAGGATTAAGGATTGAACGATGAGCTGTTGATGCCGCACGATAACGTTGTTCCGGAACTAACAATCAAAAGACCCGGCACCCTCTTGATACTCGATATTAATATTGTTACCATGTTGCACGGCTTGGCATCCGTGACGGCACCCCTGCCTTATTACACCCGCCTCTGCCACATTAATCCTTTAGCAACTACGTAGATGCCGTGCGTGGGTTAGGGTTAGGCAAACACTTTCGTACGACGCATTTACGCATCCTAGTAACACCTTCCTTCCATGTGATGGCATTTTCTGATCCTTTGAGCGCAATGACCAATTCAAAGCATGTATCATACCGGGCTAGGTTTCCATCCGGCGCTGGACATCACATCTCCTACTTCGATTGCCATCATTTAGCGCTTCGTCCGAACTCAACAGGCACTGGAACCTCCCTCAGCTCGAGCAATGTTTTTCCCGCTTGAGCCCAACTCCCGGAACCAACGAACACCTCCCATCTCTACGGCAGCTTTTGGAGCATAACGCAAGTGTCGAATACATGAGAGTCGATTGGACTTGTCGACTCAGAAATCAAGACCAAGTGTACTACCTACGATCAACGCGATCAATTCTAACCCTCATGGCTCTTCGGCCGGCGATATACGTCACTCAGGAGCGACGAGCTATCTGGCCAGAGGAGCATATCAATAGACTTGAAATGGCACAACGACGTCGTCCGAATACACAACGACAGTGCCGTTCTGATGAAGGGACGGTGAGGGTAGCATCATAACCTGAGTTAAAATTGGAGACTGCGGATGGCCGAACAGGACGACTGAACAACGGGAGAAAAGAGAAGGCAAGGAGCCTGACCGTTGTGGTGAATTCTTGACTGGAAGAAAGTACACCATGACGACGCCATGGGAACCTGACAATTCATCGCGTCTCATATAGGTGATGGCGATGCTCAAGGAGTTCTCTGATTTCGCGCACTGGCGGGTTAGGGAGCTGACAGACACCCCAGTGCTTCGGTAGCCGTCACAGCAGTTCCTAGTGCATGTACTGTACATTTCCCCAGATCTTAGCTGAGAACTTGACGTTGCGTTCTTTTTCATCCAGACTTGCGTCCTTTCAGTCTCCATGTCAGGTTGCTCAGCCGTCGCCTTGGTGGCTTTTGCTGTTTGTAGTTGACAGACAGGACCTTGACTTTATTGCGCTACCGAAGGCACCGTGTGGACAGGATTGTTTTGTCCAGGCTACAGCAATTCGAAATGAAGGCCCAAGCTTATTAATAATATCCGTTGTACAATACCGAGTTGTATGAGTACAGAACTATACAATAGAGCCACTAGCAGACATCATGATAGAGATCCATTAAATCGGGGTGCTTGATGCCTTTCGCCTCCAACTGTACCAGCAGTGTAGAAGGCAGGAGTACTGTATGGTGCCAGCCTGGACGCTTGTCCTTTTGAAGAAAGTAATCGCCGAGCGAGATTATTACGCAGCATGGGAAGACGACGTGGTTGCGACAGTCTAGACGTGCGATGGTGGGAGATTATCTAGAGAGTATGGCACATGGTGTCAGTCGGACGAACTGTAGCCTGATGGGTGGAAGTGCGCTAACCATAAAGTGAATATTGACCTGATATTGGATACCCTTGCGAGTGGTGTTGTTGATGCTGCGGGCCTTCATGCGCGATCGGGCTTGCAAAAGGTGCGCCCAGCTGGCCCAAGGCCGAATAATCGTTCCAGTATCGCGAGTATCCACGACGACCCACCGGCGGTGACACTTGGTGAGGGTCAATGTCGACTTCGGCTGCGGAGTTGGTATTTGAGCCCCTCACAACACCTCTTCTGTCGAAAAATCCTGTGCTGTATTGCTGCGGGAGGACGGACGTCGACAGGTTGCCGGCAAAATCGTTGAGGCTACCTTCTCCCGGCCACCGATCACATGATGGGTAGAAGTTCTGGGAACTTCCCAAAGAGGACACTGGCTCGGGAGGCGGCTGGCCGTGCAGGACTTCGGGGCGGTCTCCTTGGGTCGTCGAATGCAGCTCAACTCGATAGAGTGGTACGTCGTCGTCAAGGAAATGATCCGCCGACCGCTTCTGTGTCCTAACAATGTCCGTTGTTGACAGAGGGCCGACAGTATTCTTGAGGTTTGCCTTGCTGCCATAGAGAAGCTCCCAAGCCCGTCCTGCGCTCGGCCAGGCTATCGACATGCGCTGCAGCACGTCCATACACGTCGTCAGCCCTTTTCGTGCTTGTGGATCATCTGGATACGCATTAACTATGGAAAATGGGAATGAGCCTAGACATCGATGACCGAGGGTACGATTAACGTACGGCAACGAGCATGCATGATGCTAGCAGTGAACACGTAATACGAGAGAAACACAGGGGCACGCCTCACTCTGTGGCGCTCTTTGAACGTTATGATGATGGACGTTATGCGGTTGGCAGCTTGAACACAGAGGTCATAATTTTTCTGCGAAAGGACGCGAAGTTCGGGGTCGCTGGAGTCGTCAAGTCTTTTGGTCAGGCATTAGACCCTCGAATGAACCGTGTCCTGACTGAACCAATACTCACCCTTGGGTGCGAATCTCGTATGCATAACTCATACTACACTTTGTTATTACAGAATACTTTGGCGATCAAAGGAATTTACTCACAAAGGGCGGTGCAACAAAAGGACAACACACCAATATTGCATATGCAATGTTAGAACAAATGGTGACGGGGGGTGCGGTTTCTTCCAGTTGCTCGGGTCAAACCTCAGGTGCTCGGGAAGTTCCAGAAGCCACTTGTCCAATAACCCCCCAAGGCGTATCGATTCGGAATGGCGACCTGCGCCTGAACGCACAGCATAGATGCTCTGTACGACCTCGCTAAGGATGTTGGCTAGAAGATGTGTGAGATTTAAAAAAAGGCATTCGAGAGAAGAAATCGTACAGAGCCTGGCAGAGGCATTGAAACATGACATTGTGTGGATGGGAAAAGGTGAGTAATTGTACCCCTCACGGTCGCGCTTCGCTGGGTGCCATTCTTCCGTCTCCTCGGACTACGCAGGAGTCAACAGTGAGCAAAGCTGACACGAGAATAATAGGCATACCTCTTCAATACTTGGGAGTTCAGTATCGAACTCTCGTTCGGAGATGGACAATGGGCGTCCCATGTACGACGAAACGTACGTATCCATGATCACGCAAGTATACCAGATCCTGCGACGTTCCTGTAATTCGACCGAAGTAAACAACGACGTCCCGTCATGCGTCCATTGATCCGCGTTCTTGTGCATGCCAAGGTCCTGAGCCATGCGGATGGCCATGCCGATATAAAGCCAAGCCTGTGCCATCGCACCAATTCCAAGTTCGCGATATCCCATTAGGATCAACGCCTGACATGTGGCTGAGCGTGAGGAAGCATAAGAAGAATCCAAAAGTCGTTTCGCCTCTTCAAGATATGCATCGCCAGCGGGCCACATGGTGCTTTCTGATGGTGGTCTGTCGTTATCATGAGTCGACGTATATCTGGCCGCAACAGAGAACATTGCGAGTAAGAGTAATGGGGATATGTGCGGCCGTCTCCGCCCAAATTGCAGCGGGGAAGGCGAGTCAAAACCGTTGCTGCATCCACGGACAACGTGCCTAGAACGAGATGAGGACGACTGACACATCACCGGAGAGATCGGGAGATAGACGACACACCCGTTGCGTAGCTCCTCCAGGAAGCTCTGTTTGTGAAGAACAGGTAGTGAGGGATGGACATATGCAAAGTAGATCTCCAGAAGCTCTTCCTGTGTCGCGGCATCCGGTAATTTGACTTGTACTTCCTCCACACTGCGCCGTCGAGAGCTATACTCAGAGTCTGGCGGCAAGGGCGGCCAAACACGGGCTTTGGGGAAATGCCTGAGACAATGAATTCAGTTAAATCGTCAGCGGCCATTCCATTCGTAAATAAAAAGGGCAAAAACTCAATAACTGACCATATGCCTCCTTCATTTCGCCCGTCTACTCGCTCCTTGAGGTCTAGTAGGTGCAAGCCACTCGCTTGTCCATGGAACCGTACTTCTCTCTCTTCGTTCAGACTAAGCTGACCAACCTCGCTTACAAGTGCATCGTCATGGGCGCTGCGACTCCTTTCGAGTTCATCCATAGGGTCACTCTCCAAGATGACACTACTAGTACCAGCACCGGCTGGAGATGAGCGTAGGGAGTGGAAAGAATCGGAAGGAGACCGAGAAGTTATGCGCCGCTGGCGAGAGCGAGGAGGTACGCTGCTATCTGGTGATCGTTGGTGTCCTATGGAAAGCGACAGCGCAGGGCGGCCAGAACTGGGGCGTTGTGGGGAGAGAAGGCTCGGTGATTGGGAATCCTGTCTACGAACTAAGGCGATGAGGCGCTCCTGCCACTCGATGGATGGACTGATATGCAGACAACTTTAGAAGATGTAAGTCGTTCGAAACAAAAAGTGGACGGACTGTGTCGTATGAAAAGATGGGTTTGGGGACTCTGACTTGGTCTTGACCCCGGCTGGATGTGGCCGTGCCTTTGACGAGACAGAGGATGCCTCGGCTGCCCGTGCCCGTCCTTTTACACCGTATGGGGAGTTATCCACACGTCTGATTATTTCATACGCCAATGGGTCCTAAATAATGCCAGGATTAAACGACTCGCCTCTAGGAAAGCTCAAAATCAAATTACCTGGGATAGGTCCTCCAAGAGACTTCTTGCACGCGAGTCATCGGCAGCCAGTATGATACCTACAAGCGCCTCCGTTTGATGCAAGCGTGCTTCTATGGCGTCGATATATCCCTTTGGAGGGCCGCGTTTCCGTGACGGACCAAGAAATGTGCAATCTACGTAGGTTGGGACGTCACGGGCGTAAAGTTGTCAGTCCTGATATTGACGAACAAGTAAAATTGCAGAGAAACGTCATCGTGGGTTCGACCTCAACAGCGCTACACAAGTGGACGTGGAGAATCAGACGCACAGGGCGCACTATTGAAGAACGAGCACCCATGAAAAGCGAAGAATATCTCTACAAATTGAATGATATGCAACTCACGAGTTCCTAACATGATGCAAGCTTTGCACGACTCATTTTCGGATGTCCTTTCACACTTGCACTTAGATTTACGACACTGGTCGCAGGCTGTGCCAAGGACTCACACTCAGTTGTCAAACTTGGGAAAGGGACGATCATGACGGACCTTTACTACTTCTCCTACGAACCCCCTTGTCGAATGTTTTGGATGACGAACCCGAGGATTCAGGAAACATATCCATAGCCGAGCCTGACGCGGAGGGCAAATCACCGAGCTCATCTCCATCGTCACATTCATCGGTCAGAGTGAGTGCGGCTGCATCATCCATTGGGGGTAAACCGAAATGAGATTGGGAACCAGGTGCAGAGGTGGTGTATAGGTTCAAGTGAGAGATTGTGGCGTGTTGCGACCAAGTAGATGACCGAGGCTGCGACATGAAGCTGAAGGGAGGTAACGCGTTGTGTCCTCCCGTGCCGAAGCGGAAGCCACTATCCGGGTAAGGGTGTTGTGATTGTATAGACGAGATAGGAACAGAGTGAATGGGAGGGGACTCTGACTTGACGACAGGGTGAGCCTGACATAGAGCATGAGGGGACATGGGCGGGAGGAGGAAAAAAAGGGCGAAGAGAGAAGGTCAGGAACATACCGGGGCTGTCGAAGGCTCAATAAAAGAGCACGAGTACGGGGAAACGGGATGCTTAGTTAGAGATCCCGAGCGAGCACACGGGAATCTAGTCCGAGAAAGTCAAGATCGACTCTCCCTCCTGCTGTGCTTGTGGCCCTCTTTCAATTGCCGGTTTGGTCCCGACAGAAAGACGATCGATCGGCCAGAATGCAACAGAATCAGATCGGGATGCGAGTGAAAACCGCAAAAGGGCGTAGGTGGAGGAGGTCGGGTGGGGAGTTGCCAGTCGAAACTTCCGGGTGCCTACGTCTTGGAGCGGTCCATGTACGTTATCCTCTTTGCGTGAGCGTGTGCACCCCCTCTTGGCTCGCGGTATTCAGCTGCATCCGACTCCGCAGCCCCCAGATTAGGTCGTTCAGTCCCACACGTGCTCTGCAATCAGAAAAACCACGTCGCTAAGCTCAGGCTGAGGCGCCTGTTAGAGTTGTAACTCACATTGCCCATTGCCCCTTCCTTCCGTCTCCTTTCATTCGCGCCACTCTGTGTCTGATACCTCGAGAATTGTTTTGCGAGATGATCGCGTTTCCTCCGAATGTTCGGACTGTCGTTTCCCCGTCTCTGAAAATCTCAGAAGGATTTTTTTAAAAAGTGAAGAGTGGCAAAAAAAAAAAAGTCGGAGGGTTTTGGTAATCACAGATGACATCTGACCCGATAAGCGCCCATAATATCCCCTGACCTGAGTTGGCCATGCGGCAGGTGCGGCGGCATCGGCTTCGAAAGAAGCTTTCCTATTTCTTGCTGGTATTTTCGGATCTTGAGTTTCACACTTACCCGTCGGCACCGCCTTGTCAATTCAACTATCTAACCCTGTCCATGCGGCGCGATATTTGCCTGCCTACTTGTACAGTTTGGCACATCTTTATGACACCGTGCCTTGAAGCCCGGAACAAATACGCGTCTCGAACCAACCTGTTTTTTTTTTTGGTTTATCTCCAGTTCTGCTGGGGAGCTGTAGGCGGTACGTTACATATGCAGATGTCAGTTGCGATGGCTCCCTAAAAATATGCCGTCACAACCTCCGCGTGCTACATGCCATCGTGTGACCCGATGACATGGCTTGCTCCCTTCCCTTCCACTCCCACGCCGGATCTGTTGGTTCATGTCCGTCCATCGCTTTCTTCATGGCTGTAGCGCAGTTGTCGGCCGCCTTGAACTGCAACTTTTTTGGGAAGACCAATGGGGCTTTGTGCTACTCTCCAAGATTCTGCGTGCCTGCATTCTCGCCATGTGGGACAGCACCATGTTGAGACAGCACAATGACTCTGCTTTAGTTAAGATCCGAAAGCGCTCAGGGAGGTTCCAGCCACAAACCTCATATGGGGATATATGAAGAACTCGAGATATCCGAGTCGAACATTTTAGCTTCGGTAGCCGTGACAATCATGCTACAATTTTCCGACGTCTCTATGATGCGTGGAGGGTGTACCACTAACTACGAAGACCACCAAAGCAGCTCAAATCAAGTTATATTACTGCATGCAGTGTCGATCTCTCGTCCGAGTATCGGTCCGAGTCGCAGTTGCAATGACCAATTAATACAGTTAGTCGTTGCCACTTGTGGTACCTGTTCGCTTATGCGGGCCCCTGCCCCCTCCATGTTATCGAACCTTGATCACCCACCTCGGTCGTGAATCAAGCACTCAAACCTCGAGTCACTTCAACCCTGTTGTGCTCTCCCAAGCCTGATATCCTGTGTTTTCGAGGCGCCCAGAAGAACTTGCAGTAAAAAACGTGCAGCGATGTCAAGAATTTTTTTGTTGAGGCCTGGGGTCTGGCGACACAGTTCCGGACCAATGCGCCGACATTTTCCGAATGTATTGACGGCCCTGCACGCCATCTAGCCCCTGGTCATTTGTGACCATGAAACCAAAGCTGAGAAGCCTGACCGTTTCGACAGACGGATATAGCCGCGTCCGACACTTCGGATCGCGACCCTTCGACCTATTTTCAGTTCATTTAGTAGAGGGGGCACTTTGATGGTAGTTCTGATAGCTCGATGCCAGTATCACACGAAACCTATGTTCCCTCGTCGAATAGAAGTGATGGCCGACCAGCTTTCTTGCTAGTATCTCGGACCATGGTCACGGTTGGTTGTGTCGCAGGTCCCTTCGGATTCGGGAACTACCGAAGTCAGGTCACATACTGCGGGGGCCAGAGCAAAAGGGTACACTCCTTGTACCTCGGGCCAGTTCGGAACCGATCGCGAACGTCGGCCTCGTTTTGATTACACCATGAACCAACGTTCAACATATTACATCCACTCGTTTGAAGACACCTCTGTCCCTCTGATGATCTAAGCTACTGGGTCAGAAAATTTGTCGTGAGAATAAGCAGCTTTTAAGAGTACTCGCGAACTGCACTTCACCGGTTCACCCGTAGCAAATGGCATTAATGGCCAACTGTCGCGCGTGCCTTGGTGGGAATCATGAGCAAATAAAATATTTCTAAATCTGTCCGTGAACCGTGAATACTATGGGTGCACAATGCACGGGGTTACCGTAACTGCTCCTTGGGCCTTGGCACGCGACATCCTCTGAAGTAAAGCAAAGCATATGATTGGTTCCTGATCTGCGCCCTACCCTGGACCATCACAAATTTCGAAGGCTACTGTATTGTATAACAGTACGTCTTGCATGTGTCAATCCACCTGTATGATACTGTACGCCCGTTATTGACGGATTGAGGTGGTTGGGTCAGAAGTTAGAATCCGATCCGGGCCATCTCAGGTTGCTGCTGCACGAGTTTTCTCGAGACCCGCGACAGCCCATTGACAACCCCTTTCTCTGCCGTAATACCCACACAAGATAACAGATGGACCTGCTGTGACCATGAAAATTTGGTGGGATGGTCTCTTCCACAGCACATCAATTCTTACCCCCCTTGGGGCCCACAGGACCCGACCCTTGTACTAGTAGATAAACGCCCCTTCTGATGGACCCCGCAGTAAGACCATCAGCAAAAGATTGAGCGCTAGAGAAGCTTTCTGGAACGTCTGTTCCGCAGTTCAATCCCACTCCACGCCGCCGTGCCTGACCAGACAGAAATAGCGATGTGTGCAGTGCTGTAGTACTCGGCGGGCGGTGACCAACAAGAGATGCACTCATTTCGCCGTCAGGGGCCCAACGGCGTTAACAACCCATGTAGCACTACAAGCGCTAACTCAAGCGCGACCTCATTTACTCGGTACCCGTGACGGTACTGTGTTGTGTGTACATAGTAATCAAGGTACGGGACGGTTACCACAATCGTTGACTCGACGCCTCGACGTCGGCTGACGAAACCAATTTTTGACTCAGCTCCACATGTGGTGCAGCAGTAGATGTAGATGGCTCAAAGTTAGGGCTGTTGATCAACCGGAGGCCGGAGGGGACATGTGGATAACGACGTATGTGAGGTGGAAGATTTCTTGGCGGCCTGGACCACACGAAGGCAATGACACTCGAAATTTTTTATCGATCCCCAGAAACACAACTATTTGAATTGCAACAACATAAACATTAGAAGGGGAAGACGAGACGCAGGAATGAAATGATCGGGCAGCATGCAAGTGGGCCGGAAGCACGTCGGTGTCAGGAACGGACCGACGAGTTTGTAGTCAGCACAAGCCACAGGTTTGCACATGCCACTCACTAGAGTGCGCTGATCGGGGGGGGGGACTGTCGAACGAACATCGGGTTACAATGTGAGCGGTGTAAAGGAGTCGAGGATAAAGTACCGTAATAACGCCCAACACCGTGACGCTGGGTCAAGGTGGTCCCGCGCGCCCAAGGTGGATATCCGACAGCCGGCCGTCGGCCATAGACGGACCGCAGCGTAATATTTGTCGTGTTCCTATCAAAATCCCATTAGTAGCCAGGCTCTCCAGTAGAGTAGGGAGAGAGCAGTGGCGTATCGTTGCAAACAACCTTTGGGCTTTCGGCTTTTCGGGATAAATCATCGATAAGCAACAATGACAAATACGCCCCAAAATGGTAATCCGTGATCCGTGAACGAGCTACTACTGTACGGCCACCAACTCAAACCATCGCTGCGCTGAGTTTTACTCAACATGCCTCCCATGTCATTTCTTGGCGTGGTCACGAAGGCTGGTTTCATGAACAAGACAGCCACCGTCACCGTATCACGTTGGGTCATCGATAAAAGGACTGGCAAGGTATGTGATGACCAAACAAGTAACACCGCCTCGACAATTCCTCAAATTATGGCGATTCTAGCGCATTACCCGGAGCAAAAAATTCCTGGTGCACGACGAGAGAAATAGTGCGTGTCAACCACTCACTCTTCTACTCTTACTTCTCATCGCGGGCGCCCCCCACTGAATTGTACCCCTCTCGTAGAACTCCGCATGGAAGATTCTGTCGTGATTCGGAACTGTCCACCCATCTCTGCGCGGAAACGATTTACGCTAGAGAAAATCGTGCGCAGCCCGGCGACCGAACGAGATATTGCACACGCAACGGCCGTGGAACCGCCCGCCACACCACCCACGCCAATAGCAACTCCATGAATGACTCCACCCTCGTGGTGTCCCTCCCTGAATTATCCAGCCGGTTAACATATGTGGCTAGCGATGCCAGGGCTCCGCAGGACATGAGTACAGGAAGTCTAAGGGGCGACAAGAGGTGAAACGTATGGTTGTCTGATTTCCATTGCATCCTAGACGTTACATACAAGTGATACTCAATTAAGAACGTAGCACATTTACCCAGCTAATAACACTTATGGGCCTTGTGCGGTCTTCCCTGGATACGCGACTCGTCTGTCGATTGTAGATTTCCTATGTTTTTTTTTCCCGCGGTTGATGGCTGGTAAAGGTGGACCATATGCGGTGGTGTTTTGTCCTCGACCTCCATGTCGAATGCACCTTCCGCGGATACAGATCCTTGGGACCGCCCACTCGACGTGAGTGGAGAAAACGAGACTTACCTTCACTTCACAGGGACTCACGCGAACCACAGGACATCGGGGGAAAGGCCGGCTCCACAAGCCATAAGGCTGCTGCACCCTCGAGCACAGTCCCCGATGATTGGGACGAGGCGTCGTCTGAGGAGGAGGACAACCAGATGATATGGGACAACGCGTGCGTCCTTCTTTCTCTCGAACCCATCACCCTTGCCCTGGGGCTGAACTACTTACCTGGTGTAGCAACAAGAAGGTCCCGATGCCTCAGGTCGTCGTGACATCCTCGAGGATGGGGTCTGCCGTCTCGAGCGTCGTACCACCAGCCTCGGCCTTCCAGCCTCCCATTCGCATCCTCAAGCGTTCGGCGGCGCCGACTCAAAACAGCCTGAGCGACGATTTGTCGACATCCGCGAGCACTGAGACTTTGGCGGAGCGCACCGCACGGTACAACGCTACACGGGAACGCATTTTTGGTGGTACAACAACGGAAGTCGGCGTGGCACGCGAGAGAGAGGACGTTCCGGTCTCGGCGATCATCCGGAATCCCAAAGGTCCTGAACAGGTTCAAGGGCTGAACGGACAAGATAAGGAAGGCTCACAGGGTTTTGGGGTAAGAGCTGGGAAGCGAGGAAGTCCGGGTCAAAAGCAGGTTCAGCAACTCCAACACTCGGACCTGATAACAGAATCATAGGCCTGTTTTCGAGCCCCTCCTTTCCATCTATTAATTGTGTTCCAATACGCTCCACGAGATAGTGTAGTGACGAGATGATGATGCCCATTCAAAAGCACCCAATCCATCGGCACGATCGCTCCCCGTAATCCTTCTCGGCCAACGCCTCGCACCGCACGACCGTACGTATCCTGTCCAACACCCTGTCATAGCGTCCTCCACACCGCTCGTCTTCCCCAACGGACAACTCGGATATCTTATCACACTGTGCTTGCACCGCCGCGCGGTCCCCACGTAGCAGTCCACGAGTCGCACGATGGTAGGCAACTTCACTTCGGGGTCGCATATAAGATGCGCATGGGCGATAACGAGGACGAGCGTTGGTTGATCGAGATACAATGATACAACGTGCGCAGGGTGGGGAGCGTGGGGAAGATGTCTCGAGGGAAGGCGATATTCGAAAGGTGCAGATCTGTAACCGCGCAAAGAGGACGTTGAGGGCCGAGGAAATAATCTGCATAGCTCTTAAATGTAGAAATAACGGCATCGTAGGGGCTCTGCGTATGCACCACGATGAAAATGTCGTGCGCAGTCCATATGAACCCATGCGGCCTACAGAGATAGATTTGAATCATCGACGAGTTTAAGAGTCCACTTACAAACTCGAGTGCTTGGAGACTTTGGTCGTCCACATCGCAATCGTTCGTTGAGTGCATGCACAGGCGTGGATCCAGTGTGGTTGAGCCTTCGACATCTCTCAGGATCCTCGAGAGGAAACGCCCAGGTCACGGAAAGGCACCCCTACCTCTTCCCCTGCCAGCTCAACGGTGATAGTGCTCGGTTTCCAGACTGTCTCGATCCTCAAATTACTGAGGGGAAGCGCGACACTGCAGCCACGGAGAGAAGAATACAGGATCGGAGAAGCGATCCTGTATTCCTGTATATGAACTTGTTGAGGACGAGACATGAGCGCATGAGCTGGTACCGGATGAATAGCAATGGCAAGTTCAAGGACTCGCCCCGCAGATAGTACATCGACCTGATTTCAGCCGCGGGCGTTTGTGCTCCACCACATCGCGAGCAATACTCCAAAATTAGAATCGCAGGGGCAACTATACTTTGCTTTATGGAGAAGCCAACTCGAACCTTTGTACTTGGTACGTATTACACTGTAATGATCACAACCCTTGATCGGTTGGTCAACGTGATATCCCCGTCCAAGGAGCACCAACTAGTCGCTATCAACGTCAATCTGATGGTGCGGATATATGAATGTTTGGTATTAAGTTCTTTGATGCAAGGATACAGACTCACGGTTTCAGCCATCTTCCCTCGCGCTCTTCCGGCCGCCGCCCGGGTTGATGTCCGCCCAGGAGTGGTGCCAGAGGACGCAAAATTCAGTGTTGTCTGTTTCGCCTTGGCCGGTGCTTGGGCAGGTTTTTTGGCAGTTCCTCTCTTGCCCGCCTTCTGATTGCTAAAGACAACTCAGTGGCTGGTGCAATGGAGGGGACATGGTATGCAAACCTTGGCGCCGCCGCAGCGCGATTGGTTCGTCTTGTTGATTTTGGCGCTTCGTCCTCGCTTATTTCTTCATCGTCTTCATCAACACTGTCGTCACTCTCAACCTCCACCTGTATCAGCCATACGTCGAAGCGGAGGGCAAGGCTCTACTCACTGTGCCCTTCCTCCTCCCCGAGCCTGACGCCTTCTTAGGTACCGTCGCTGGTGCTGCCTTTTTCCCTTTGCCAGTCACGATTTTCTTCCTCAATGATGGATGCCCTGTGTCGGAAGCAAAATCGCTGCCTTGCTCGTCGACATCCATCGCCATAGAATCAACTGACTCGGCATCATCGTTATCCGCTTCGGGACGAGCCTTGGCCTTTCCCTTGTTTGATAGCAGTATCAGTATGTAGTGGGAACGCGCAACTGGCATGCAAACCTTTACTCCGCTCGCTTTGCCAGACCTTTGTTCCTCTATGTATTGCCTTTCGCGCTCTTCGCGCACCCTTTCGAGCTGATGGTGTCTTGGGTGAGCTACTGAGGCAACTCAAAGCAACGGTTTACACACCACATCGTCTAGGTTTTCTTCAGGAACTTCCCCACTTGCCTGCACGTCTTTCATATATGCCCGGAGCGTGTTCTCCACATGCCTGCATTCAATTAGCCTCAGAACATCAAGAAGTGGAACGGCTAATACATACTTACTGATAGCGTGGATATCGTCCTTTTCCACGAAGATTTGAATGGCATCTGACATGCCAGCCTCGCCAAGCAGCTGCATCTCCTGTACACGCAAATACTCCTGCACAAGTGAGTGCACCCGTACTCTTCCAGCAGCTAGTTTGTCGACTCCATCACCCTCCTCGTCTCCGTCGAGCCCGGCTAGTTCAGGTTCATCCGCAACAACGCGTCGGGTAGCAGACTTCTTTGCGCGATGGAAGACCAGCACATCGCGTGGGTTCGCAATCTTTCCGGCGAACTCCTGACCAAAGCGAATGGGGTTTGACATGGTTGCTACACCAGTGGTGTCAACCTGGACATACTTGAGGGACTCTTCATCAGAGAGAAATAGGAAAGACCATCAACCTTTAGTCGAACTAGCGGAAGCATGTGAGGAAGTTCTGCCTCGCCATCCTCCACCGCCTGGGCGTTGCGTCGGTCCCAGATATCGTTCGCCTTGTTGATCAACTCATTGACCTACATAAACATGGGTTACGTTCAGAATACAAGCACTTTGGGGCTCACCCTTAATTTGAGATACTTGGTAACTTCCATCTGATCCATAACGTCGAAGCCTTCTTCCTCTGCAGCTTCCGTCAGAAGTATCTCATCCATCACGAACGGCCGCACAGTGCGCAACGGAATTGGGGTCAATTCGAATTCTGTTCCTTGAATCTTCAGAAGTGCGACATGTCTTGACAAAAACTATTAGCACTGTAACGGGAGGAAAGTAACTGCCCTACTTATCTATTGCCTCTCCTTCAGCGAGGGAAGTTGCGACAGATGAACCAGGTTGGGAGATAAAGTATTGCTTTCCCGCAACCGGCTCGGGCCTGATGCGACAATCATGTTCGTGGCCCCAAACGACGAGGTTGATGCTGTCATCGAAGAGACCTTCCGGAACGGATTCTTGTGGCCCATGTTTGACCCTGTGCGCGTCGAGTTAGACCGTTTGGGCAATCGAAACTCAGTAGAGATTCTGCACCGATTTTGGTGTAAGAGTAGCAGGTTGAACCAGTCGCTCTTATCCTTCGGCATATACATTCGAACGCGGTTACTCCTGAGCTCAAAATGCATCCTTGCATCCTTGACGTTTCCAATCCCGTACAGACCCAGGTGCGTATTCCCCTTACGCAGAAGTACGGGACGTACGGCGATTCCATCAGCAGGGACATCGCTAAGGGGGAGCTCAACCTTTCCTATGTAATTGACGAGTCCCGCAATTGACAGCATATCGAGAGCACAAAGAGCGCCTTCCTAATAAGTGAGAAACATAAGCTGAAGAGATGATACAGAGACCAAGAAGTACTGACTGGCCCAACGCCTTGTGGATCATCGTGGTTTCCGTGAATTGAGAAAACAGGAATTGCGACGTTGAGGTTAGTGTCCTCGTAGTTAATTGCTGGGAAGCTATGGGCGTTGAGAAGAGGGCATGTAGAAAAGGAGGCAAGTTGGCGTACGAGACACCTGCAGCTTTACCCTCATCGGGGTCACTAAGGAGCTCAATCTGGATCGGCTTGTCTCCTAAGGTGTGTTCTCGTAGCAGACTCATGACTTGGTACAAGACATCACGAGATGGGCGATTTTCATGGAAGAGGTCACCAGCAAGGAGGATAAAGTCTACCTGAGGGAGTTGAGGGGGTATCAACGAGGCATGCGTTATAACTCACATCATTTTTGACTGCGAGCTGCAATATTTCTTTGAAGGTATTGACGGAGTCTTGCCCACGGACGGGGTCGCGTTCTAGATAGCCAATGTGATTATCCGTGGCGAGGAGTATGTGGATAGTATCTTCAGGGACTAGAGAAACAGGAATCAATCGTTCCTGCATCTTGTACTAGGTGGGCTACGTACAATCATGTTTGAGAGTGGGCGGTGGAGGTGCGAGCCCAGCGTTCGAATTGGCGTCACTCATGCGTCGTAAGAACTACTTTTGGAGGAATAACAAAATAGTGAGGATCAAACCCCTCATCAAAGAGTTGACTTCAGACGCGGGTGGTGCGATACAGGTCCCGTGACCGTACCTCATCGCGGTCCTCCTGCTAACACTTTCATAAAAATTTGTAAGTGTACATTCCTCGGTTGCAAAGAGAGACCTATAGACACTGAAGGGCGACTATGTGCCAGAGTACAATAAATCGGGTTGATCGATACATACAAACTTCTATGCTAAACCACACCGAATACAGCTAATATTCACTATTACTGAGGATTTTATGTGTGCGAAGTGGGTCGTTAATCCACAGGAGGTACTTTGCGCAATCATTACTGTCGGACTCCCATCCATTTAGATTATTCCCAAGTTTGCCGCTCATCATTGCTTTTTGTCTGTCCAGTTCACCTAGCCGCTCACGACGAAAGAAGCCTCCGTCAGACGGTCCTGGGATGAAATATACAGTGGCAATATTAATATAATGGTCGTCGTACGACACGTTAGTCATGAATGTGAGAACAGCCTCCAGCTCGAAAGGAATCCCTGTGTGGGTGATTTTTCGATCATGGCAACGTACGCAAGTACCACGCCCACGAACTGGCGTGTTTTCACGTTCGGACCCATAAAGATGAACTTTGTTGCCTGTCCCCAAGGAAAGGATGTTAAGCGTGATCACGATCTGGTGGAACCTCGAACGTTTGGACCCCGAATGAATAATTCAAGCAGAATGTCTGAACCACACCCCGCACCGTACTGAGTGCTGTCCAAGAGGGAACTGGTTCACATATCTGAATTTCTAAAATCCCGGCATTAATTTTCGAGACGCCGTTGTGTTGACAGGTAAAGATGGGCGCGTGTCATCCGGAATCCGGAAAAGGACTAGTTAGTGCCGAATGTCAATCGTCAAAAAAATGCGCTCGACAACCGGGCGGTGCGCGTTCTCATGCTCTAGTTGTCCACTTCCTCATCCTCATCCCCCATCCTCCGTCATTCTCCCTCACCATGGTTGAACCATCGATGATCTACAGAGCTCGCGTTGTGCGTTGTGTATTCCCCACTTATCCCAGACCATATTGTGGCTAATTTCGGGGCTGTAGGCCTCCACCATCTCATTTTATCTTGTCGCTGCGCTTGCGGTACGTTTCACTTCTACTTTCGCGACCAGCTTATTTTTCTTTTGCCAGTAGATGGTAATGGTGTATGTCCCCATCTATGCTACTTCGTTGACGTTTCGACCTTCTGATACTTTAATTCCTTCAGTAACAAATGGGTTCTGAACGTCACAAGCGCACCACTCTTCTTCCTCTTCTCTCAATTGATCATCGCCGTCGCTCTTTTCTGTCTCGGTCATTCCCTCAAAATAGTAACCATACCAATGATGAAACCAGACCTCCGTATTATCAAAGGTCTTGCTTCGACTGCCATTCTTAACCTCTTATCACTAAGGTGAACCCTTTTGCCATAAACCTCCCTCCTCGTCTGAAACCCTCTACCCCGAATAGTATGGGAAATTATTGTCTGAGATTCGTCGACGCGTCCTTCTATCAGGTTGCGCGCGGTCTCCTCCTCCCATTCACTGTCCTTACGTCCTACTTTATGCTTCGGGCTCGCCCTAGCCTTCGCATCATCCTATCCTGCGCAATCGTCACGTTCGGCTTCTTTGTTGGCGTCTTTCTCGACCAAGTGCATGTTTCCGGCCTTGGCATATTCTTTGGCATATTAAGTTCTGTGATGACTGCCTTGCATGCCGCCGTGATGAAGCGTGGATTCGAGGTTGTGGATGGTAGCGCCCTGGCTATGAGCTGGTACTCTAACCTGCTGAGCTCTATGTTACTCATACCGTTCATGATTCTTGTTGGCGAGGGACCAGCTATCCTTGACATCATTTCGGGGCGGGCGGAGGGGCTCTCAACGTTTCTCATCGGTTCAGCGGTCACAGTGAGTACGATTTGGTAGGGTTGTGTGAAGGCTAACGATTTCAATAACTGTGCTCAGGGAAGTGTCGGATTTCTGCTCTCTATCGCCACAATTCTGTCGATCAAGGTCACATCCCCGATTACGCATATGATTTCTTCAGCTGTCCGCGGTGTCGCAGCATCTTTTCTTGGTGTCGCCATTTTTGGTGATATCTTGACTTCGTGAGTAAAGATAATCTTCGACAGCCTATGTGTGGCACTTACATCGCGAACGCAGAGGGCGTGTTTGGGCCATCGTACTCATTCTTGGTGGGTCCATATACTACACATGGGCCAAACATATTGAATCGCTCCCTCCACCACCATCGCGGCCCTACGACCGAGTTACAATGGAAGAGGTCGAGGAAGGCATAGGGGAAAAGCGTGAGGAGCGGTTGAAGGCCTAGATATAGAGTACAGACCGTTAATATTGCTTACTGTAAACAGGCGTCTCACCTCACCATCACGTGTTAGGTGTAGTGTACTAGTGTACTCCGCTTCCCTCTTAGAACTAGACACGACCATGGCTGTTTTTGATTCCTCAACTCTTGCCAGTGAAGCGTATGCTCTTGCAGCGTCCAGCGAGTCCATTGCCGGTTTTGTTAAGGAAGCACTTGAAGTCATCGATGCGGCTCTGGACGAATATGGGTGCGCTGCCCACTTTTTCCGACGATCCCTTCATTGGTGCCCTTCCTATGTGTCCGCTAACTACCAGCCTCTTAGACCTGAAAAGGTATCCCTGAGCTTCAATGGTGGCAAGGACTGTACGTAACGACCGTACTGCATTCAGCGGTAGTTAGTCACCCAGTGCACCCAGGCACTGTCCTGCTCCATCTTTATGCTGCTGCTCTCGCGAAGCGAGCCATCAGCCCTTCCATTCCAGCACTTTATATCCCCGAGCCGTCGCCTTTTCCTGCTCTCGAAGCATTCATAACTCATGCCGCGCGTCTCTACAAATTGCCCGTCTTAACCTGTTCTCCACCTTCCACGGCCGCCACTTCCGCCGAGGCCGACGGTGAGGCGTCGACTGATGGTATCAACATGCGCGAAGCTTTAGAGCTATACCGCGTGCATTGTCCTACGGTGGAGGCCATCCTCATCGGCATACGTAAAACCGACCCACATGGAGGTGCGTACTCCACGTTTGTTTTCAGCCAGCCGTTGTATTTACTTGTGGATGTACAGCAACACTGGAATTCAGTGTGCAGACTGATCCTGACTGGCCACCTTTTATGCGCGTACACCCAATCCTTAATTGGGGGTATGCAGAAGTCTGGGCATTCCTTCGGCTGCTCAAAATACCATATTGTCCTTTGTACGACGAAGGGTCTGTCTGTTTTCCCGCCCTTTATTTGCTTCCAATCCTTTCGTTTGCCACCCAGGTACACCTCCCTTGGCTCCACCTACAACACTTTCCGGAATCCTGCACTGCTTGTTGTTACTGGTGAGGATAGCGTTCAGGCGCCACTGTCACGTGAGTGTTGGCTCGGGTGAAATATATACCTGACTCGGTCATGGTTCCCCAGACTCGATTTCAAACCTACCCA
>Ga0307510_10000889_pt1 | contig 31449 bp, 21 predicted proteins | sample 12_EM_MG_FD_207224 | JGI IMG/M metagenome (GOLD analysis project Ga0307510, IMG submission 207224) | Populus trichocarpa ectomycorrhiza microbial communities from riparian zone in the Pacific Northwest, United States - 12_EM | ecosystem: Host-associated > Plants > Roots > Unclassified | place... | reverse complement strand
AATTAAACTTTAATGACATTTAAAAAAAAGAAGAAGAAAATAACTATAATCCTATTCTGGTTTAGTAATCCCACAATCCTCAAAAACAAACACCGCCTAAAAACACAAGAGAAACCCTAGCTGTCTCACTATATAAAAAAGCAAGCTCAAATGGAGGCCTTACTCTTGGCACAATGCAGATCTTTGTGAAAACCCTAACTGGCAAAACCATCACTCTTGAGGTCGAATCTAGTGATACTATTGACAATGTTAAAGCCAAAATCCAGGACAAGGAAGGTATTAGTTCATTTATTTGTCAAGACATTACCTCTCTCAGTTTTTTTTTTTTTTGAAGTGGGGTTTGTGTTTGATATTTGGAGATGAAGATCTGATGGTTGTGATTTTTTGTGTGGGTGTTTATCAGGGATTCCTCCTGACCAGCAGAGGCTGATCTTCGCTGGCAAGCAGCTGGAAGATGGACGTACCCTTGCTGATTACAATATCCAGAAGGGTTAGTTTCTTGTAAAGATTCTCGTTTTTTTTGTTTGGTCTGGTTTTAAAGTTCGAGTCGAATTGAATTTTTGCTTTAGCTCAATTATGGTAGAATGAAATTTTTGTGATTCAAAGGGTGATTTGTTGTCGAGTTTTGATTGTCTTGATGATATTATGGATAAATTTAATGGTAAAAGATGTAGTGGTCGATTGGATTTTGTTTTAATTTTTGTGCTCTAAAGAGTGGTTTTGTTGAGTAATCAGGATTATTATAGTTTTATTTAGAGTGTAAATGATTAAAATAAAAAAATTTCGTATCTTTGATAAATAACATTGAAATATATGCTTATTTCTGTTCTATTTTGAATTTATACTTGCAAAGAAACAAAAATTACCACATCCTTTTTAAGTTTGGATGTGAGTTTTAGAAAGCTTTTAATCTGTTTTTCTCTGATTTATTTCCCTTTGTTTGGTGACCAATCAAGCAGAGTGTGGATATGTAGTCTTGAATCGTGTAATGGTTATCTTATTTGAATTCCCTGTGTATTTTTGCAGAGTCAACACTTCATCTGGTTCTGAGGCTTCGTGGTGGAATTATCGAGCCATCTTTGATGGCTTTGGCCAGGAAATATAACCAGGAAAAGATGATCTGCCGCAAGTAAGTCCATCTTAATTTCTTTGATGGCTTTTTTGTGTTTAGGATTACTGTAATCAGATGTTGCTTGACTGAATTTGAAGTTGCCAGTTCCTTTAAATTATGTTCCCAATTTTTATATTTTGAAGTTCAAATGAATGTGCTGATTTGTTTAAGAAGATGAAAACATTGTCTGTGAAGCATTCGACACGGTTCTGCATTTTCTTTTGTTGATTCATATAAATGGACATGGATTTTGTATAGCAAGTTTATATTTGAAGCAGGTGTTCAATATTTTCATTTAGAACTTGATGAAATCTATTTGTTTGTGATTAACTATGCAATGCATGGCACTTAAAAATGGTGAATGATTTGGTTTCAGATGCTATGCACGCCTGCATCCTCGTGCTGTCAACTGCAGGAAGAAGAAGTGCGGCCACAGCAATCAGGTTGAACATCTTATCTCACCACATTTGTCAATTGTCATTATGCTTATATTTTACTATTATACAGCTAAACTCATCTTATTTTGTAAATTAATTTAAACATCTCATTTCTTGTGCTGCAGCTGAGGCCAAAGAAGAAGATTAAGTAGACTGTTTATCAGGTGGCGGAGTTCCAGTACTTCCTATTAGGTTATGGGATGCTTAGTATCTGGTTATGTCGAACATTTTGCTGGTTAGGGTTTTAAGACTTCGATGGCTGCAGTTTGAAATTGCAATGTTTTATGATCATGTTGTTATTTTGCTATAGAATACTTTAACAACGCCATCTTTATTCTGAATGCTTGCTTCAAACTCAACGCAATATTTTCATGTCCTTTATAATGGTTATAAGTGAGACCTTGATAATGATATGGACAAATGACTTCCATGGCTGGATCCTAAGTTGATGTCCAGTGTGTTGAATATAAGGTCAAGTATGAGATGCAGCATCAAAACAACTCAATGTTATTGTTGCACCAAGTTTCCCACAACTCACATCAGCGTTTTGCTGCGTACAAGGGAGTATTTCAACCCCAGGATTCCAGTCTCTGTTGATACCATGTTGAAATCTTATAACAGAGCATTCCAATGTTTGAACTCCCAAGGATTTCAATATGTTGGCATTTATTTTAATGAAGAACAGTTACAGATGTTTATGAATGTTTAATTGTTTAATTGAGTATTTGGTAAGATGAATCAATTAATATTGTTTGAAGATATCCAAGTTGAATGGCCAAAACTTATCTAAAATAATAAGGAGTCTTGTTATTCAATGCAATAAAGAATAAACCATCTCTCATCGGCTCTCTCCTGTTCTCTCCATGCACCAACTTTTGTGCACTATCAGACCCCTCTGTTTCCTTTTTATTTCTCCAAAAATTTAGAGTGTTACTTTGCTTCTAAATAACAAGAAAAATAGTAGAGTAGCATCGGACCATAAGAGCCGAGCCATTCTTGGTAAGTTTCTCTAATGATTTGATTTTAAGACAATCATAACACGTTAGCTCTACCTATCCTTGGAGGTAATACCGGACCACCATATGTTGTAACAGGAAGCTTTTCAAGAATATATGAGGCCGTGATGAATCGAGAACTTGCAGCTCATCCCTTTCATTTCATGAATCATCAAAATTATCAGACCACCATTCTAAGGTTAATTCACGGAGCCATCGCATTTCTTTAGATTTGCAAGCTCTTTTTTTGTTTCACGGGTTTATACTCTATAGGATGCGAGTGGTTTAATGGTAATTGTTTAAAATTTTAATACTTTTTATTTTTGTAAAAACAAATCTAAGCCAAGAAAGATAAATCTAACTCGGGAAAAATATTTTCGGGATTGATTTGTTAGTATTCCAAAAATATTTATAAGATATTTTTAAGTTGAAATGAATTAAAAATCAAGTTGAGTATCTGAAACATTACGCAACCCTTCAACAAGGAGCTTCCTTTGGTGATGTGAAAATTCCTTCGGTGATGTGAAAATGAGGTGGAACTTGTAGTAGATACCTTTATATATTAGATTAATGAACATTTTCAAATTAGATGCGGGAGTTTTTATTTTGAAATTTTCTTTATTTTTGGATTCTTTTCCTAATTAAATTGAAATAATTATCCAATTATTTTCTTAATGCATGATCTCTCTCAGTTTGCTAGTGGAGGAATATTCTTTCATATGGATGATATCACAGTAAATGATGGAGAAGAGTGCGACTCTTTTCGCCATTCAACATTCACTTCTCGTTTGTTTGACATCTGCCAAAGGTTTAATGTCTTCAATAAAATAAAGAGTTTGCGGACGTTCTTGGTATTGCCAGAAGGAGCTGGATCAGCTTGCTACACGTCAAGAAACGTGATGTTGTATGGCTTGGTGTCGTAAATCTTAGTGCATATTTATTGGGAGTATAGTGCAAGCATGCGTGTGCTAAACATAATGAAAGAAATTAAAGAGAATAAGAGAAAAAACAATAATGCCTAAATGGAGAGAGAGGGAGAGAAAGCAGTGGACTTGAAACAGGAGAATTGATGGAACTTTCACGTCTCCAAGGGAAGCTACTTGCTGAAGGGTTGCATAATGTTTCAAATCTCATTTTGATGATTCGTGAAATGAAAGGGATGAGCTGTAAGCCCTCGATTCATTACGGCCTCATCGCAGTCTCGAAAAGCTTTCTGTTACATCATATGTTGGTGCGGTATTTCCTCCATGGATAGGAGATCCTTCTTTCAGATATGCCAGGGTGGGAGGAAAGGACTTGGCGATAGTGTTGGAGAAGAATTTCCCAAAAATACAGTCTAACATCACTCAGAGAATTGGTAATCCATAAAATCCCAGAAGTAGTGTCCTTTCCAGAAAGAGCAGGATTGCCATACACCCTCTAACACCTTCAAATTACAGGATGAGATTCTCTAGAGTCGTTGCCGAATGGAATGATGTGTGGACACAATAGCAATCAATGCCTTCATGAAGCATTGGACATTTATGGCTGTCAAGAAGAGGTCTTGATGAACACAGATAGGAAGTCGTAACCACAGTTATCTGACATCCATATCCAGGGGGTCCAGCACCTCTCCTCTCTTAAATCTTTGTGAATTTCTTACTGTCTCAAAATCCAATTCTTTCCAAAGGAGGGCTCCCCTCGCACACTTGGACTCCTGTATATCAGTATTGTCCACTTCTGGAAAAACGGTGCAAAAAGAGTTGCCGAGTTCAGGATTCAGCCACTTGGCAGATTGACTAATTTTGATGTGCCTCAACATCTTGTGGATAGATACAGGGATTTCAAAGTCCTAAATCCAAGTACATAACTTGCTCTCTGGTAATATTTCAGAGTCCACAGTTCTAAAAATCCAGACCAGCCATCAAATAGACATAGTGGACATGATAGGCTATCGAATAGGTAAATACTACAAGGAATTTCAAAGTACTTCCATACTCGATCTGTACCATACATATAACCGGTGTTTCTCCATTGTTGACTACAGGTTCACCCGATGCAGTGCTGCTTATACATAGCCTGAAGAGCTTATGTTGTGATATAACAGGTGCATTTCTTACACCTGTTATGAGTAGAAGTTTTTCTCTTGATCCACTTCTTCTCTGTTTTGAGAGGCACATAAGCTTTTTCCTTTTCAGATTTCATCATAGTGATGTATCATTTTTCCACTCCCCAGTAGCATATGCAGTTTTGGCCCATCTGTTTTTCTCCTCTTGAGCATGTGATCAGAGGAGACAGTTGGCCTGATCATCCTTGGATCCAATTCTGCCGAACTGCAGAAACTCGAGGACGGGAAGAATCTGCAACATCAAAATTTATTCGGTATGTCTAGAACCACGAAAAACCTCGTGATTAGTCCCTTTTGGATTTCCTCAGTATTTCATTGACAAATGGACTAATAGGTGGCCTTTTAAACTTCGAGCTCTCTCTTCTCTTGATATTCATCCTTGATAGCTTAGCTAAATCTTATGTTTTCTTTCAAATTTTCTCATGCCTTCTGAATGCCTCTGAGAATTCTAGCAAGTTGTTAGTTCGATTAATTCTCAACTTTCGCTTGTCATAAAAGGTTTGTTACTAGTAAAGCAGTCTCCAATCAGCAGGCTGTGAGTTTTCAAATCAATTGGTCAGATATAACGTCCTCAAAATATGAAAAACTTTAGCTTCTCAGGTCTTATGTCCTCATGTATTGCAAGAATGTAGAGCCCGAGCCAACCTGGGAATAGGAACAGGGCAGCCAGCACGGGAGGAAGACTCACCTCAATTCCATACTTCAGCACATTCATTCTCTTCTTGATTTGGCTTCTATGGAAGAGAGCTTTTCTGTAGGAGGAAAAACTTTTCAAACGGACAACCTCTTTTAGGAATCAGATAATTGGACATGTCCTGAGCTTTTGATGGGAACTCAAGAAGGAAGGTATAGGTTCATAAAAGATTCCGAAAGTGTTTGATATTTTATTTCTTACTTTTTGCTTGAAAGAATGTTCAATGCACCCTGGTTATCATGCCGGATAGCATCCCATACAAAAACTTTAATTAAAATTTTTATTATTTAATATTTTTTTTTTAACAAAACTTAATATTATAGCTCTTGCATATATACTAAAAAAAATATCCCAAACAAAACTAAGAAAACAATAAAAAAAATTATAAATCAAATACTAAAAAAAAATTCTTGATCAACTAGGAATATATGTAAATCCCAAATAATTTTAACCTGATTTAACAGTTAGATAAAAAAATTATGTAGGTTAACATGAAAAAAATCTCCTACATTATATAGTTTTACTTCCTCGTCTAACAAGGAATTTACTTGAAAATAACTAATAAAGATAAAGCCTAATCTAATCTAAGATATAAACTAACATAATTCTAATTAGAACTCATAACTCCTCAACTCAGAGAACTAGTTTTGCCAGGTCGAGTTGATGACTTCAATGCTGTTTCCGCCACATATAAAGCTCTTAAATCTATACTTCTCTTCTCCTTTTTCCTTGGAAAAAACTTCCTTTTCTTCCTTTCCAGTTTACACAAGAAAATTGTCTCTGGTTGCTGACTTATAGCTGCCGAAATTCCTCCTCCCGCAAGGACTCCTTGCACCGACCTAGCTGCTGGGATTTCTGCTGCTGCCGATTCTTGGCTGCTGTTCCCTTTTCTGCTGTTTTCTGGTCTACCTGGGTCCTCATTAGCTTCTCCTGGCATGGAAGGTCTTAAATAAACTAAAGTTTAAAAGCTGCTCAGAATACAAATAAACTAGTGTAGGTGCCAGCAAGTTTGCTGGTTAACTCACTTGGGCTACCTTCTGTTGGGTAGCTCCAAGGCTCAACGAGCCTCTTAAGGAACCATAGTAAGTAACAAATGGCCCAGTAGACAGATTCTGAACTTTCCTACACAGTGAATTGTGCTCTGCAAATTGTGCAGATTTTATATATATAATATTCCTTTAAGCTTCTATCAACCAACGGATTTTATGATCTGCATCCAGGGAGTTAGAGAAGCAATGCAGCTTAACTCAATTCTGTAAACATAGACATGATCTTCATGCATCAAGGTGTGTTTGTGTTCCATCATGTTTTATTCTTACAAGCTTAATGGTCTAAAGCAGCAAGGCTGAAGAGTTTTGGCATTTAGTTTCTTCCGGATATTAAGAAATTATCAAAAAATTATCTTAATCTAATAGCTGAAACTGTTAGGTAATGTCTCATAATATGATTTATATTATTCTTTAACATATTTCTTTAAAGAAAAGTTATTTGAGCTTGAAATTTGCACAGACCCACATTATCTTGTGTTTAATTTTTATCAAATAAATAGGGATGATGAGATTCGAACTTGTAATCGCTTGGTTATTAAAGTTTCGATACTATACCAAAGAACCATCTCAATCCAATAACTTAAACTATTAGGTGAGATCTTATAATATAATTTATATTATTTTCTAATAAAAACATTTATGTTTTATATTTCAGCATTGCTTCTTTATAATTTTAGTTACAAGAGAGACTTTTTATACGATCATTCAGGAAAGTCAGACTTATCTTCTCTGATATCACGAAAAGCAACAAGAAATGCCCCTTCTTATTCCTCTTGGTGATAAACTGACAATAATGTTGCCTCCCATGTCAGATTAAGAAAGGTTAGGAGAAGAGGCTTGAAGGTTGTCAAATTCATGTAAACAAAGCCTAGAGGAAACTTCAGACGGGCTGATTTGCTTTTAATGCTCAATGGTCTAAAGCCAGCAAGGGTGCAAGTCATTTTAACTAGCCAAACCAGTGCAGAAAACTGCAACTTCTAACCTTAATGTTCAATATATGTAAACGTTCTGGAATTGTACTCTGGTTCATCACAGTTCAAACTGTTCATCATGAAAAATTGTGGATACATTAAGCCACTTAGATCATCTTTACGACAAGAAAACTGAATTCCCGCCTTCAAAGACGACTCATGATAACAGGCCCTGGTCATATGCATGGAATATAATGGGAATGAATTGTGTAATGATTTAAATGACTTAAATACCTTTAAAATTAAAAAAGATTAAACTAAGGTTTAGAGGCTTTTCTTTTTTCTGGAACAGTTAAAAGACTTAATAATCGTTACATAATAAAGATATAAAGTCGGGTCTCGGGATGTTTTCATCCTTTCAATTTAGCTTTGCTAATTTAAATGTAACTTAGACCCGTTTGGCTCTGCGGCTGCGATTGTATTTTATTTAAAACGCAGTTGCAGCCGTTTGGTTAAAAAAAAAAGGCATACTGTTTATTGGATTCCATCTCTTTTCTGCGTTGGAAACGCAGTATTTGAAAAGCAAGAATTCCTTGCTTTTTTTGTACTGTTCACGTTAATTACACTGTTCAATGAACAGTACAATTAACATGAACAATGTATAGTGATGCACTGTTCATGTCCATGCACTGTTCATGTGAACAGTGCAAGAGAATTGCACTGTTCACTTAAAAATATAGTGAACAGTGCAATTCTCTTGCACTGTGTGGACACTTTTTTTTTAGTGTGTTAATTTTTTTTTAGTGTGTTAATTTTTTTAACATTTTTTTTTTAAAAAACTAGTTTAGAGTGAATTTTATACATGATAATATTTTATCTAATTTTATTACACGCTAAAAAATTATGAAAACTGTAGTTTTTATCGGATGTATTTCGTACGTAATGGAATTGTAGATGGTTTCATGGAATAATAAAAAATATTTTATATAAAGTATGATTTATTTCATGATATAATAGCAATAGTTAAATCCACAATATTTAAATTAAAAATCATCAATATTAATATATATATTTTTAAATTATTTTGTAACCTCAATTTCAAAAGTATTCTTAACCAAACACATTAAAACTACTTTTTCTTCAACTTCAATTTCAACCACAGTTTTAACCAAACATCTATTTTTTCAAACCAACCTCAACTAAAAGTACTTTTTATAAAACAACTTTTTTCAAACCACAACCACAACAGCTGTCGCAATACCAAACAATAATTTAATTAAAATAGATACCAATAAGAATAAAAAGGTGACATGGGAATGATGCCCATTTGGCATTATTGGAAGTGTCCTGACATGGTCTTCATGATGGTCAGGTGCATATGTATGAAGTCGCAACAATTAGGCTCTAGTGAATTTTTTTTATTTTCTTTCTTTTTTCTCTGTTTTTTTTCATTGCCAAAATATAAAGGTGTTTTATAATTTATTTTTTGTATCCATTTTAATTCTTATTCTTTTAATTATTATTTTTTTAAATATTTTTCTTCAATTTTATTCCTCATCATTTGATTTCTTTTAGTTTTTAAATCAAATTTGATCTCATTCTTTTGATTGTTGTTTGTTTTTAGCCCTTTTTCTAATTGAATTTAGATTTTAATTTCATTCCTCAATATTTGATTTTCATTTATTTTTATATCAAATTTGATCCCTATTCTTTTTATTACTATTTGCTTTGTTTTTTTTATCCTTCTTTAAAATTGATTTCTTTTCAATTTCATCCTTCAACATTTAAATTTTTAGGAATTGGACTTCGTGCTTTTTTTTTCACTTTCTATTCTATTGGGTTATCCTTAACTCGAGTTTACTCGATTTTTAATTTTTTTTTAAAAAAATTTTTCCTTTAACATTGAGTTGTTTAGTAATTGAGCTTTATAATTTTATTCAACTTGCTTTCATCGAGGTTACCTTGATATCACGATCAGGTTACATATTTGACATGCTAATCTAGATGGGTTCAAGTCATGTTTTTTACCTTTTTTTCATTGTTAATTTCTTTTTAAAGTTTATTTATTATTGCTATATTTTTTTATTCGGATTAATTAATTTATCCAAGCTTATTAAAACCAACCGAGTCAATGACATCTCAATTTTTTTTTTTAAAAAAAATGCTTGAGTCATTTTAGTATTTTTTTACATTAAAAAAATTAATCTAGCTAGTGGAATAATCCAAGCCACCTATCTAATATCATCTAAATCAGAAGGGATTGGATTCAATTTGATTTGGATGAGGGTTTTTACAACATGCAAGTAAAATGAAAGCAAGATAGGAGGGTTTCTACAACTAAAGGTACATTGCATGTTTTGAATCTCGACTTTACCTTAGCATACTCTAAAGTAAAGTTATTAAGCTCGACTTGATGTTAACAAGTTAGATGAATTGATCTGGAGTAATAAAAATAAATATATTTTTAAAAAATATCAAAATACTATTTTGATTTTTTTTTAAAAGTGAAAAAACTTTAATTAGATGATTTTCGAGTCACTGATACTAGGTTAATTCCTTCTCTCTTTTTTTCCTCCTAAAACCTAGCCCAGCCCATGTCACATGTAAAAACACTAGGCCTAGGTTTTATAAATATGCTCTAAAGAAGGGAGTGAGGGTTCATGGGTGAAATCATCGAGTCTTGAATAGGAAAATCACAAATTAACCTCCATCTTTTTTCCTGTTTTGGAGTAGTATTTAGTTCCTTCCAAATCTGAACCCTTTTTTTTCTCCTTTTCCTCACAGAATCCTGCTTAACGGTGGATGAATTATATTAGAACAGAACAGAAAAAATACTGAATTGTAGCATCAGGATTTATTTACTCATACAATTCAATTTCCCGTCCCCATATATACACTAACCTGCCATGCACAAATCATTACTTTATTGACTGGTATTTTAGTTTTTCTTATTACAATTACTCTTCTTCTCTCTACATAGTTTCTCGAAACATCTCAATGGCTAGCGCAGGACAAGCTTTGAACCGGCCAACTCTCCCTGCTGGCTACAGATTTAGCCCTAACAATGATGATCTTATTGTTTATTATTTGAAGAGAAAAATTCTGGGCCAACAACTTCCTGCTGATGTTATTCCCACCACTGATGTTTATGCATCAAGCCCTGATAAACTCCCCTTAGGTAAGGTTTTCTCTTTATTATTATTATATATATATATATATTATATCTTTTTATTACGAAAAAAAAAGTTTTGTTTATTTTTTTTTAAATTTCTATTTTGCTTCATAATGGACAAGGCATGTTGGATTATGGATGTTAAACAAGCTTGAAAATCTCTTCTTTTGGTAGCAAAACACTTGGGTTGTGTTTGGTTAATTTTTTAAAACAAAAAGGACATATATAAAACATGTTTGGTTGATGGGATGGAGATCGACGTGTTAAATTTATATAAATTTGAGATAATTTTGAAACGAATTACCTTCGTTTCAAAACAAAGAAAGTGTATAGTGGGGACATATTCTCTGTATTCCAACTATCTGTATTTGTTCCGAGACAATCCTTAGATGATTTTAAAGGCGGGGAGGCAAACGAGTGGTTTTTCTTTTCAAATAGAAGCAAGGATGATGACACTATTGCACTGGATGGTGGCTACTATGCAATCGATCCCGAAGGTGCTGGCCCGATCACATGGGAGGGAAAAATTGTTGGTTATGTGAAGACTCTGAATTTCTATCAAGGAAGCTTACCTAATGGAACTGAAACTGAATGGATGGTAGAGGAGTTCAGAATCAATCCTGAGTTTGTTCCAATTAACAACAACGACGACCGTAGCACTCGAGAAAAGGTAGTATAATTCACATGAATCTACACCGTATTTCAATGCATCTGTTTCAGGAAGTACACTTCAATTTGTCTAATGATGCTTTAAATTGTTAATGTCAGATAGAAAACCTTGTTGCATGCAAAATTTCTCGAGTGCAACCTGAACCTGAATGGTAGGAGCAAGTCAATTAATTAAGAAGAAGAAAGAAAGAAGCACAAGAGAGGAAAAATTGAAATCCCAGCAGGCTTTTTATAGGATGAGCCTGTCAATGCTCTCTTCTTAGGAACAACCTTATATATATGTTTATAATAAGGAACTAAATGAATAACAAATTCTTTTTCAGTGCCTCTAGTTTCTTCCCACATTTGTTGAATGTTTCATGTCATCAACGTTTTTTTGTTTACTAAATTTACTTGGTGGTGGATGGACTAAGCATTAGCCTGCTTTGCAAGCATTGATTATTGGCCAACAAGGTGCACATCATACACATGTTATGACTAGAAATTTTGCTTACTTGTAGATTTCAAAAATAGATTTGAGCATGCAAATGTTGGCATGTGTAGAAAAGAAAAAGAAAAGGAAAAAATTCCCACTTTCCGCAAATTCTTGAGTTGGAAACAAACTGATCAATTTTCGTTTTCAGTGGTTACTTCTGTATACTTAATATGCCAATTCCAAGCTTTATTAACAAGGTTCTAACCCATCTGCAGATTTAAACCCATGTTTTCAGTGGTTACTTCTGTTTACTTCTTTTGCTAATTTCAAGCTTTATTAACAAGGTTCTAACCCATCTGCAGATTTGAACTCATGAGTTGAGATGATTCTGATAAGAATTTAAAACTTGATTTAGATTACGGAAGGTGATCAAATGATTTTTTTGGATGTTACCGAGAACTTCTGGACTATGAGCTAAGAAGTGGACTCCAAATTGTTGCGAATTTGTGAAATGCTTATCCACATTGTGAAAAAACTGATTGTGAAAAAACTTATCCACCGATAGCCTTTCTACAGAACTCAACAAAATTTCTAACTTCAGAAAAAATAACTAATAAAGATACAATCCTAATCTGATTTGAAGCCAAGTTTTGACCGATTTGAGTTGCTGTAATTCAAGGCTGTCTCTACCACATATAAGGCGTTTTAATTCTGTAATTTCCTTGAGCATGGATACCTTTCTTTCTAATGGTTTCCGATTTGAAACCATGTTCTGACCGGTTTGAGTTGCTGTAATTCAAGGCTGTCTCTACCACATACAAGGCGTTTTCATTCTGTGCTTTCCTTGTCCATGGATACTTTTCTTTCTAATGGGTTATATTCTTGTTATTGAAGGAATTCTCAGATGATGATTGACTACTACTGTCCCTATTTGCGCAACATGTAGAAGATCTTGATGCAAATTCACATTTCCGGATTTGAAAATATGATTACTATTTTAATTTTCTTCATTATCTTAAATATGTTTATACACTTAACTTTTATTCCCACGAGAATAATAAATGGGAATAATAAAGGGCATGCTAGAGGGGTTTTATATGATTTATTAATGCAAAGCATGCCTTTTACATGATTTACCAGCTTGATTTATCAATGCAAAATTTTTTCATGATTTAGTAACACTGTTTCTGGTAGATTTCCAATTTATATATAAGGTGCATTGCCATTGATCCTGGTTCATTTTTGTTTTCCTTTATGGAAAGATTGTTTGCCACAAAATCATGCCCCTTGTCTAGTAGAGATTTCGTGCTTTTGCTTTTTTGATGGATCTCCAAAACAAAAATTTTGTTAAGCCCAAGCTAAATTCAACATGCCAAAACTACTTGAAAACCTAAATTTAACGAGTCCAAAATACCTCGAAAACCCAAAATCACAATACCCCAAAGCCCAGGCAACTTGCATGGCCCAAAATAAATGGGCTTAGACAGCACCTGAGCCTAAATGCCCTAGGTGCACGCCCATTGCCCAAAAGCCTCGAGCGATAGCCTCACGCTCCCTAGGGCTCAAGTACTAGGCTTGAGCTCAACGACTATGGGCTTAGACAACACTTCCAGGCCCATGTTTCGCTTCTAACAAGCTTAAGACACGTGCCTGAACCCAACACCCCAAGCCTAATTTTTTAAAGAACTTTGAGAATTTTTTCAGCATCCCACAACCTCTCAGGATTTTATACTGATCTAATATATATTATTTTGAGTGAAATATAATTTAAAATATCACATTAATTTATAAAGTTAAATAACTCTCTAACCTCTTTACTTCATAAAAGAACAAGATTCAGAGGTTATAATTTTTTTTTAATTGTCCAAATAAAAAGTTTTGAATTCTTTTTTATTCTTTTTTACATGTATATTTTTAAAGTTTTTTTTTCTAAAATATTATTCAGCTCTCACACGAGAAACATACTTATTTAAATATTTAAAAGTTTATTATCCATCATAGATGACTTTTGCGGGTATTTGGCTTACTAGACATGAGCTACAAGCTACCAGTGACTTCGCTTCCCAACTACTAGTCATCTTGACTTTCCTTGTTAAGCTCCCACCCACCTGACCAGAGAAAATATATTAGATTATTAAAACTACGTGATTAACCTACTGTGCACCCATATAAGCCTTATTCCTAACCGGATTTTCTTGACATCATCACTTTTGTTTTTCTATTATTTGTTTAAATCCTTAGAGAAGAGGGACTCTGATTCTGTTTCTGTTTCTTGGTTTGTCTTGTAAGAAAGATGCCAATTTTTTTTTTTCGTTGTTGCTTCTGTGGTGGCCTTGACTTTAGGAGGTTGTTAGCACCAGAATGGAACCATTCTTGATGAACATGTCTTTGCCATCTATAGATTAGTTTATCTCTTTTGTGCTTGGATCTTCTTTGGTTTGCTCGTCATCTGCCTGATGACTATCTACTTTTTTTTTTTTTTTCTGTCTTCTTTATCATCAAAATGGAATTGAAACCTTAATAATTCGTTGTGCTAAGACTAAGATGCTGCTGTTATTTTTTGCAGATGGTTTACATGTATGGAAAACACTGAACACAAATACATAGTTTTGATGAAGTGATACTCTGATGCTAGATTTCTACTAGAATGAAATCTGTAATATTCGGACTCTTTAAGACACAAAATTGTATGTTGGCATGCTTCTGATATTTTTGTGCTAAGCCTCTGATGCTGAAGCTATTATATGCAGGGAGGATCTTATGTTGATATGGGTACTTGTATCTAATCCAGGATTCCGTCAAGAGCTTGATTTCCAAGTATCCTTGTCGGAACAGAATTTTACTTCCTGCCATGACCTTCATGTGGCTTCTACTGAACGAATTTTGCATCTTATGAAGAATTCAATTCGAGTGGATTGTACTTCTGCAACTTATAATGCTGAATATGTTCCTCACAAGGATATTTCCCTCCCCCTAAGTGGGCTTCCATTTGACCTACCCGCCGCTGGAAATGACATACACAACAGGCACCTTCAGATTCTCTACTCCACATCTGTTTTTTCTGCCAAATGAACTGTCGTATTAATGCGAGTTCTGACACTTCCGTTGTTTTGCCATAACAGTTATCTGGCATAAGTTTCCGGACTATACTGGAGCAGGAATAGAACCAAGAAATTCCATGTCATATTATAATTCGCACGTGCATGTTTTTCCGAAGAGCTATGCTAGCTTCATGGGCAGGTCCTGGCAATTCTGATGTAAGAGATGAGCTGGTCCACGCCCGGAATAATGACACTATTCACATTAGGAACAACTTGATAAGCACATGCACTAGTGAAGGACATCCGCTTCCCCAGAAGAAATTCTATAAATCTAGGCTTTGTATCTGTCCTAGAGGGCCTCTTCTTGATGGTGTGGTCCTCATATAGCAGTCGCGATCCAACATGAACGTGTTCCGTGTAATGCGCTCTTTCTTTGTTCAATATCTATTATCGGGTGGACTTTCTCTACATTATTTGAAGCTGTGCTTCCTAGTTCTATTTAACACTATCAATGAGATAGTGTTAAATAGAGCTTGGATGTTCTCAAGGAAAAGGAGGAAAAGGTTCTGCCATACCTTACAAAAGCAGTATAATCTCTTATTTCATACAGGGGGATGATTCAAGCAATGCTTTCCTTCAAGAAGCAAAATGCTTTGACAGTAAGTCCACCCCAACATTTGACGATTACTTTGGACATGCTTGGAAATCGTACTTGAGGACATAGCAGAAGAAGAATATACAGTCCTGCTGAACAACTCAGTCAAAGTACATAAAATATTCCTCCACTGACAAGTGGACGTCCGGCATACTTGTTTGTGTAATTCATTCTGGAGATAAATACTTTATTAACATTTGAGTATGAGAATTCTAGAATACAAATGAATTTGGCCATCAATAAATCATCACCACCATCTAACTCCGGAAAAGTTCCCTCTCTATTATCAATCTGTTGAGCAAAATCGACCTTTGTACTTTTCATGCTGGAAAGAAGATTGTAAGCTCTCATCCAAGGAGTAAAGCTAAGTTCCAAGGCTGATGGCTACTCAAATCCATGGATCTTCCTCCGCGCTAATAAGAACTTGTCAAAACGCCAAGGTTCTCCATCCAAAACTCTCTGTTTGCCACAGGCTTGTTTGAACTGAAACATGAACATATTTTCTACAACTAAAATGAGAAGGGTTAATTTTCTAAAACTAAAGATACATTGCATGTTTTTGAGTCTCAACTTTACATGAGCATGCTCTAAAGAAAGAGTGAGGATTTATAGGCTATTTCATGTAGTCTAGAATGGGAAAATTCTCGTTTTTTTTTTTCCTTTTTTTTATATTATAGTCGAGGTGGCTGAATTTTTCTTGACACTAGTCTAAATGTTTTTGATAATGTTTCTTGTTTTGAAGTAGGCCTTTAGTTCCTTCATGACCTGAACCGCTTGAGCTTTTTTCCTTTCCTGACCGAATCCTGCTTAACAATGGATGAATTCTATTAAATTGGAACAGGAAAAATACTGAATTGTAGCATCAAGATTTATTTACTCATACAAACTGGAGTCCATTCAATTTCCAGTCTCTATATATACACTACCCTGCCGTGCACAAATCATTACTTTATCGACTAGTATTTTAGTTTTTCTTATTACAATTACAGTTCTTCTATCTACATATAGTTTGTCGAAATATCTCAATGGCTAGCGCAGGACAAGCTTTGAACGTGCCAGTTCTCCTTGCTGGCTACAGATTTAGCCCTTACAATGATGATCTTATTGTTTATTATTTGAAGAGAAAAATTCTGGGCCAACAACTTCCTGCTGATGTTATTACCACCACTGATGTATATGCTTCAAGCCCTGATAAACTCCCCTTAGGTAAGTTTTTTTTATCATTTTTAAAATTGTTTTTTGACACGTGATTGACTATGCATGTTTGGTTAATTAAGCTTGAACATCTTAAATCACAAAAGTCAAAAGTGATACGTAAACATGTTTGGTTGGCTGAAGGGACTAATTAGACAGAGACCAGATAAAAGATAATTTTGAAATGAATTTATTTCTTTTCAAAACACAGGAACAGGGAACATGTCCGTTCTATCTCAACTTTCTCTCCCGAGTTAGTAACCAAACACTATCTTAAAACATGTTTATGATCAATTTATATGAAATCACCAAACAACCAGTTGCATGCCACATAGCTGGACATTAGATTAGATTATGCTGGAGTATTAGTTTAATTAGGATGTTTTAGTCTTAACACTAAACTGCTTGTGCTTCATCTGTTATACTTCTAGTTGATCTATCTTCTAATGTTTCCCATTACACTATCATGCATGTTTCCACCATTAATTAACTAGTTGCAACTTCAGCATAAACGAAGTCAACATAATTTACATTACATGATTAAGTTATATCCTTTAAAATCAAACTTGTGTAATGAATATTTAGATGATTTTAAGGGTGGGGTGGCAAACGAGTGGTTTTTCTTTTCAAATAGAAGCAAGGATGATGACACTATTGCACTGGATGGTGGCTACTATGAAATCGATCCCGAGGGTGCTGGCCCGATCACATGGGAGGGAAAAGTTGTTGGTTATGTAAAGACTCTGAATTTCTATCAAGGAAGCTCACCTAATGGAACTGAAACTGAATGGATGGTAGAGGAGTTCAGAGTGAATCCCGAGTTTCTTCCAGTTAACAACAACGACCGTAGCACTCAAGAAAAGGTAGTATAATTCACAAGAATCTTCTATTTATTTCAATGCATCTGTTTTAGGAAGTAAACTTCGTCTAGTGATGCTATATATTGTTGATGTTCAGATAGCAAACCTTGTTGCATGCAAAATTTCTCGAGTGCAACCTGAACCTGAGTGGTAGGAGCAAGTCAACTAAGAAGAAGAAAGAAGCACAAGAGAGGAAAATTTGAAATCCCAGCAAGCTTTTTATAGGAATAAGTTTAGGAACAATGCTCTTTTATTAGTTAATTTAGGAACAACTTTTTATTTTTTTTTCTTACTTTCGAAATTTATATTTATGTTAAGTTTTCAGTTACAATAAGGAATTAAATGAATAACAAATTCTTTTTTCACTGCTTGTTCTCAAGCCGACAATGCTGCAGAATTTTTGCAGTAGTTTCTTCCCACATTTTATTTTAAGAAACTGTTGTATGTTTCATGTCATAAACCTTTCTTTTGTTTACTAAATTTACTTGCTAGGGAAGCATTTGATTGATCATTGGATGGACATAACATTAGCCATTTGCAAGCATTGTAAATTGGCAAACAGGTTGCATTTCATACACATGTTACAACAAGAAATTTTGCTCATGGTGTTCTTCTCCTTCTTTTGAAAAGTCATTTGGAGATTTCAAGATAATTTTCAGAGTTTCATAATGATGCATTCTTGTCATAAATTTGTTTTAAAAATCAGGATTAATATGCATATTTAAGTTCAAATTAAAAATAAAGCTTGCTAACTTTTAGAGTTAAAAACTTATAATTGAAAATTATTCCCCAGCACAAGTTTTTTAACATAGAATATTAATATGTTTAAAACAAATTATGAAAAAATAAAAAATTAATCTAAAAAATGCTAGGTTGGTATGTTTTATAAAACCTTCCATATCTCATATTGAAAGATTAATTAATTTACTTGTAACTTATATAATTAAAAGTTATAGAGTTAAAATTAAGGTCATAATGTACCAAAGTTTTTAGAGAGGTGGGAGACAAATATATCCGAGCTTACAATAACGGGTCATTTTGAGCAGTCAAGTATGGATGGTATAACAAATGCATTTATGGACCAGTGAAACAAGTCTAGGTTCAAGAGAAAATTTAGCTACGTTAAACCAAAATGATGATTCAAAAAGACTATAATTTTTTATTCGATTGTTAAATTATGTTCAAATTTTTACAAGATTTTCTAGAGATTATTTTCCATACAATAGCTACTACATTTCTACGCAGACCACAGATCTATAGATTTCAAATGGTTGAAGCAGCCTTTTCTAGTTTTATTATTTATTCAACTCCAGGGATTTCAATTTGCAGATTCATGAGTAATTCATAGTAAAGAACAGTTACAGATGTTTATGGAGTTTTTTTATTGATGTAATTGGTTAAATGAATCAATTAATAGTGTTTGAATGGTCTCATAATTTTGATGATTCACGAAGTGAAAGGGATGAGCTGCAAGTCCTCGATTCATTACGACCTCATCAAAGTCTCGAAAAACTTTCTGTTACAACAGACGGTGGCACGGTATTTCCTCCATGGATAGGAGATCCTTCTTTCACTAAAATGGTAGAGCTAAAGCTTTATGATTGTCTTAAAGTCACATCATCAATGGGATACTTCCAATACTCCGACAGTACTTGAGCATAAATGCCTTGGATGAGATGAAAGAAGTGTCTGCCGAGACTAATTAATTCAACGCTAGAGACTCTTAGATTGCAGATATGCCAGGAAGGGAGAAATGGTCTTGTTGATAATGCTGAAGAAGTATCTCCCAAACTACGTGAGTTTACGTCAAGAAATTGTCCCAAGTTGATTGATCCTCATAAGTGTGGCTGATCTACCCTCCCCTCCGAAGGTTAAATAATGAAAGAGTTTCAGTTCTTGAATTTTATATTTAAAAATTGCAGTGAACCGGTATGCTTGTGGCTAGCATACCAAGATAAAATGACGCTTGAATCTGATATTTCTCAGAAAAGTCTGAAATTTAATAATCTTTAATAATAAGAAAATAATACATCTCTATTTATATTAATTCTATGAAATATATAGAAAAAAGGATTGGATTCCTTATTGAAAGTTACATGGATAATAGAATCCAATTAGGATTATGATGCTATACTAAACAAATCCTTGTAAATCTAAAAAATTAAATTAAATAAATATTATAATAAAAATAATCAAAGATCTTGGGATGACCTGAGCTTGAGCAGGTCTGCTTGCGCTGTTGAAAGCTTAGGGATCGGGACTTAAAATGACAGGGTCAGATTTCTTTCCAAAAGATTAGAGATAAATGGCACATTTCAATCAGTAAATACAGTTGAGATGGAATTCTGCAGTACCAGAAACATGATGTCAAATCTCCATCTATGCAACTCCCTCAATTTTGGTTGAAGCAAGGGATATACACGCGGTTCATCCTATTAAGATAATTCTCAACTTTTGTTTGTCTTAAAATATTTGATACTAGTAAAGCAATCTCCTATCAGAATGCTGTGACTTTTCAAATCAATTGGTCCTATATAACACCCTCAAGATATGAAAAACATAAGCTGCTCAGGTCTTATGTCCTCATGTATTGCAAGAATGCCGACCCGAGGCAGACTGGGAATAGGAACGAGACAGCCAGCACCGAACAGGGAGGAAGACTCTCACCTCAATTCCATACTTTAGTACACATGTTGATGATGCAGACGGAAGGTATAAGAACAACAACATAGAAAACACAACAAATTTAATGAGTAAAAAGAGTTGTAGATATAAATTCAAAATTCAAAATTTATTTATCTGAAAATAGAACTATTGAAGTATATCTCCTTAAAGTTTTTATATAGGTCAGAAAACCTATCTGTACCAGGAAGCAATTAGAAATCGGAAAGCACCAAGGAATTAAAACAAAAATCTGAATTAAACAATAAATTCAAAAAAAAAAACATAGAAAAAATAATAAAATTGTTCTAAACAACATTATAGGTCTAATTCCTAATCCCAAGAGATTCAACAGACCAATAGAAAAATTGTTTGTGTAAATCAATAGTTGGATTTCTAGTTATTTCTATTTTAAGATGGGAACCCAATCTAGTACGTTCAAATCTATTTTTGGGTCTACACATGTTTTATTGGTCTATAAAAACATATATTAAGTCATCCACATAGTCTACCTTTATTTTAAGATGCTAACTCAATCTACCGCGATCAAACTTTCTCTTGAGTCTAGGTTGTGCTACTAGTTCATAAAAATATATATTAGGCCATCTATATAGTCTACATAGATCAGATCCCCATCTAGTGATTTAGTTGTGTATCTTCACTTGAATGCTCAAGACCTTCAGTTTCTACAATCCCAATTGTATCACATGTCCTTCAGAAAATTTCTGAAGGTGTTGGATTTTTTTTTTTTTTTCATTTGACTATTTATATAGTTTTACTTCCTAGCCTAATAGGTAATTTAATTGAATATAACTAAAAAAGATAAGCCTAATCTAATCTAAGATATAAACTAACATAATTGATTCTAATTATAACTCAAAATCCCTCAGCTCAGAGACCTAGTTCTGCCAGGTTGAGTTGCTGACTTCAAAACACTGTTTCTGCCACATATAAAGCCTCTTATCTGTACATTGCATATTATGAGTATCAACTTTACTTGAGCATGCTCTAAAGAAAGGAGTGAGGGTTCATCACGTCTAGAATTATAAAATCACAAACCATCCTCTTATTTTTCCTTTTCCTATTTTGGAGTAGGAATTTAGTTCCTTCAAAATCCGAACAGCTTGAGCCCTTTTTCTTTTTCCTGGTAGAATCCCGCTTAACAGTGGGTGAACTAATCAAACAGAACAAGAAAAATACTAAATTGTAGCATCAGGATTTATTTACTCATGCAAATTGGAGCCAACTCAATTCCAGTCTCTATATATACACAACTCTGCCATGCACAAATCATTACTTTATTGACTAGTACTTCGTTTTTCTTATTGCAATCACACTCCTTCTCTTTATATAGTTTGTCGAAATATCTCAATGGCTAGCGGCGGACAAGCTTTGAACGTGCCAGTTCTCCTTGCTGGCTACAAATTTAGCCCTGATAATGATGATCTTATTGTTTATTATTTGAAGAGAAAAATTCTGGGCCAACAACTTCCTGCTGATGTTATTACCACCACTGATGTATATGCATCAAGCCCTGATAAACTCCCCTTGGGTAAGTTTTTGTTATATCATTGTTTTTTAATTTAATTTTTTTGACACGTGATTGACCATGCATGTTTGGTTATAGTTAATGAAGCTTTAACATCTTAAATCACAAAAGTCAAAAGTGAGGTATACAAAACAGAGCTAAACATGTTTAGTTGAAGAAGGGGTAAGATAGATACCAGATAAAAAATTATTTTAAAGTGAATTTATTTCCTTTCAAAACAAAACACGATTACGGGAACATGAACATGTCCGCTCTGTCTCAACTTTTTCTCTCGAGTCAATAACCAAACACTATCTTAAGACATGTTTATGGTTTGGCGGTTTGACTCTCCAATGACCCATGTATATGAAATCACCGAACAACCAATTGCATGCCACATAGCTGGACATTAGATTAGATTATGCTGGAGTATTAGTTTGATTAGGATGTTTTAGTCTTAACACTAAACTGCTAGTGCTTATCTGTTATACTTCTAGTTGATCTTCTAATGTTTCCCATTACACTATCATGCATGTTTCCACCATTAATTAATTAGTTGCAACTTCAGCATGAACGAAGTCAACATAATTTACATTACATGATTAAGTTATATGCTTTAAAATCTAACTTGTGTCATGAATATTTAGATGATTTTAAGGGCGGGGTGCCCAACGAGTGGTTTTTCTTTTCAACTAGAAGCAAGGATGATAACATTATTGCACTAGATGGTGGCTACTATGCAATCGATCCCGAAGGTGCTGGCCCGATCACATGGGAGGGAAAAGTTGTTGGTTATGTAAAGACTCTGAATTTCTATCAAGGAAGCTCACCTAATGGAACTGAAACTGAATGGATGGTAGAGGAGTTCAGAGTCAATCCTGAGTTTGTTCCAATTAACAACAACGACCGTAGCACTCGAGAAAAGGTAGTATAATTCACATGAATCTACACCGTATTTCAATGCATCTGTTTCAGGAAGTACACTTCAATTCGTCTAATGATGCTTTACATTAATGTTCAGATAGAAAACCTTGTTGCATGCAAAATTTCTCGAGTGCAACCTGAACCTGAATGGTAGGAGCAAGTCAATTAAGAAGTGGATAGAAAGAAGCACAAGAGAGGAAAAATTGAAATCCCAGCAAGCTTGTTAAAGGAATGAGCCTGCCAATGCTATCTTATTAGTTTAGGAACAATCTTTTATATTCTTTTCCTACATTCCAAGTTTATATTTATGTTAAGTTTTCAGTTACAATAAGGAACTAATGAGTAACAAATTCTTTTGGAACAAATTTTATGTGGGTAGACACTAAATTGTTCAGTTACAATTGGTGAATCTAGAATTTGATAGAATGACAGCGACAATGACCTCTCATACACTTTGTCTTTTTGAGTTGCTTCAACTCTGACATTATCCATGGAAAGGACTGCGTTCTACTTACAATAAGCTATGTGCTTAAATAAAGAGAAGTTCAAACTGGTTCAGCATAACAAATAGTTTAAGGTGGGTGACAGCTAGCTAGCTGGTAAAGTCACTCGCTGCAAAATCCTGCTTACAGGAGGGATTTAGGAAGGGGAGGGCCAACGAACCTCCTAATGAACAAAAAACTAATAAACGGCAAGGCGCACAAATTCTAAACTTTCATACTCAGTGAACTGATCTCAGCGGATTCTGCAGATTTAAAAAAAAAAAGATTAGGGAAGTGGAGAAGAAATGCATCTGCACTCCAGAATTCTGTAACCATGAATATGTGATCTTTATGCATGAATAGAATGTGTTGTGTATGCTTATGTTTTAAATCTTACAAACAAATGAATGCTAAATTCTTATTAGGTGCTCAATCATCTAAAGCAAGCAAGGTTGAAGAATCTCGGCATTTGTTTTCTCCAGGACCTGATTTTAATAAACTGCTATCCGTTTCATGTTTCAGGAACTGTTCCTGTATAGTTTTTACAAGGATCATGAATTCATAATTCTCTACTTTGAGAGCTTGAACTCATCCTAGTATTCCCTAGGAGTATCAGTTAGCAGGAAATAGTAATTAAGAAAGAAAACATATCAAGAAATGCCTCTTCTTGTTCCCCTAAAGATAATAATGCTGCCTCCAATGACAGATGGAGAAAGGGTTGGATAAGAGGCTTTAACTGTTAAAGTTGTCAAATTCATGTGAACAAATCCTGGGGAAACTGAGAGGCAAATTTTCTTTTGAAGTGCTCAATGATATGGAGACAGCAAGCCTGCAAGCAAACTTACCTAGCCAATCCAGAGAAGAAAATTGAGACTACTGATCTTAATGTTCAATATATGTACTTTTCTGAAAGGATATGCTTGGATTATGTTTTGTGTTGATTACGGCCTGAAATCCCAAGCCTGAACCCTAGAACATGGATCTTTTCCAGAAGCTAGGCAGAGCCGAAGGTGTATAGACCTGTTCTGTTGTTTGAGCCAACTGTCCATTTGGATTGAGCTTTTTCTTTTTTTTAGTTTTTTTACACATTATTTGATATAGAACTAACAAGGAAAAATAAAAACAACAATTTTGAGGTCGAATACAACACATACCTTGTCTGTAAAATGTTTTGGATCATGTTCTTAGGATACTTGCTTGCTGCGTAGTTTAACTGAAGCAACTCATCAGAACTCAAGCGCCAACAAAGGGCAGCCAAGTTTTCCTCTGCTTGCTTTACTGTCTTAACTCCATGAATTGGAATAGCACCTTTGCAGTTGCACCAGTATATCGCAACCTGCTAACACAAAGCCTTGCAAAAGGCAGCTATTGTTGCTTTGGAATGGATGGCATTAGAGAAAGGAACTCAACTAGCAAACATATGAAGCGGTAACTGATCAATTGTTTCCTTATTATGTTGATACATTGTTTTCTCCAAATTAATCCTGTTACCGATTCATAAATCTACTCACAAATTCTCCGATCCCCCGGAATCATGAATTTTCCATTAGGCATAGATAAGAAGCAATTACTAAAAAGGATTACTCCTTTTTTGTGCAATTTCTCTTAAGAAGTTCAATAAAGGCTCCAATCTAGGAAGAATTTGCCTAAATAGAAGTCATGAACGAAAAGCCATTAGTAAAAAATTTGTCATTTCATGTCTGCTTTCCTATGAATTCATGAACGAAAAGTCATTAGTAAAAAATTTGTGACAGTCAAAACAAAGATTCTTTCCCCATCTCTGACCATGAAAAGCAGGATTCAAATCTCATCACAGGATAAAGAATCTATATTCTAACTTCATTTATCTTATTTTCACAACAAATAGTTATATATGACTTGTCAATATCACTATTCAAATTATGAAAAGTCTAGAGATCAAGTGGATATGGAATCATTCATAAGTTGATCAACAGGGCAACAAAACAATAGATATTTGTTGAGTATGGCTTGAATTTTAGGCTCAAGGATGTCAGGCATTTTTCTCCAGGAAGCCAAATTGGAAGTGCTTGGGAGAAGGGTTGAGAGTTCTCCAAACTTTTACTGTTCCGATATGGTGAAAATCTATCCTCTTTGCTCTCTTGTAGACGTAAGCATAGCCGAACCACGAAGATTTACAAAGTGTAAGTGTATACGCGTGATTGTTTCTATGATTATTCTCTTTATCAGATAGTGTGATCCTAACAATGAAGATTGAAATCAACTGTAGATACGTCAATCTACACAGATCTTTCTTGCATTCAATACTCATCGTGGGACCAAGAAGAATAGAATTTTCTCAGATATTAAGCAAAAAGGCTCAAAATTATAGCAATTGAATAGAATCCTGAATTATTTAGTGAACAAATGGAACCAAGAAAACATACCAACCAGGAAATTCTTGTAAGAACTTGCCAAGTAGCTTTTCACTTTGGCCATTTAACCTGCCAGTTCCATAAGAATCAGCAGTATATCAAAACGATTGATACCATATCAACAGCCAAGTTAAAAGTGTGTTGAAGATAAGCGTCCATTGATTCTTGGTACCCCCAAAAAAGCTTGTTGGCCCAGGCCCATGTTCCAAACCCCATTGGAGACACAGTGAGTGGGTCCATCTTCACCTTCTGCCAGGGCCAGAGTGGAGGGAATTTGAGTGGCTTGAAAGGGAAAGATGGAAGGGAAGTTTGGTTTGAAGAGTTAAAACAGCCGAAATAGGCTGGTGGTAACTTGTTGTAGAACTTGAGAATGCCATGTTGCTCTGTTTAGGCTGCTTTCTTGCAGAGTCTTCTGGCAAGAAGGGAAGCGGAACGGTTGAAAGAGCTTTGCTAGGTAGGTGGTTGTTAAGCCTTTTCATTGGACATTTGACATTAGGTAAGTAAGTAATAAAATGGTATTATTTTTAAATTGAATGGGAAATTATAGGACAAAATATAGTGCTCTTACCAAAAAAATTTATCTCCATTGACGAGTAATTTAACCCAAGAATATCCCTTGTCGTAGTGGAATGCAAGGGTGGACATAAATGAAGAAAAAATAGTACAGGGACCATATTAAACATAGCAGGAGCTAGAAATATGTAAGGAAAAACATAAAGAATATTGACAGCTGTGGGATTTGAACCCACGCCCTTTCGGACCAGAGCCTAAATCTGGCGCCTTAGACCACTCGGCCAAACTGTCTTTTATGCTTGAACTGTTCTAATTTTATATAAAACTAGTTTTTGAATGTCCAAATTCTCATCCGTCACAAATATTGAGTTGATCATATATATTTATGGATATGGCCGCCCCTTGAATTCCTATACCATTTGTTAAAATCATAGCTGTCATATTCAGCCAGGTCTGAACCAAAAAATGTTTAAGAGTTACTTGGTTATTTTTTTAATTTATTGATTTTGATTATTTAAATTGGGTTTGAGAGACTAATTGAATTACGATTAAATTTTTTGGATTAATTGAATTTATTCATAATATTTTTTTCTCGATTCAAATTGAAATTTGATATAAATCAAGCTCTGGATCACAAGTAGTTTCTCATTATCAACCCGTTAGATAATACCAGATTGAATAATTATGATTAAACCAAACAATATAATCTACGATCCACAGGTTTTACTAGCTCTCTATTGCCTCTCAAGTCCCTAAACTTGTATTTCAAAGTTGTGTATGAAGAAGCTACGCTACTTTGATTGAATGGCATAAATCATTGCAAGAGTTGAAACAAATGGATACGTGCTTGATTGACATTAATGTGCAATATGGCAACTTGTGCTGCGGCTAAGAAACTATTCACCAAACAGATATCCAATAATTTTAATTGTCTTGAAATTATTTAAATATATTTTTATCAACTCCTGAAACTAAAACAATACGAATTGTTCCATGATAGATCAAACGGGGCCCCTGAATCAGTGCTGTAGCATTTCTCATAGGCTGATGCTAATGTCCCATCACTGTATTCTGGGGAACCCGTATAGAGAAATCCTTGTCCTTGATCACCAGAATGTCCATTTCCCATGCTCATATCATCACACACGTTGGCCATTATAGTACTGTTGTCTTGTCCTTGCTGCGCTTCAACCTCAAGGTTGGTGATTCCATCATGAAGAACTTCATCAATGCCTCTGTCACATCTTTCCAACCCCTTACAAGGGTTGCCAAGCTGATTACTTACCGTCTGCAACTGTTGAAGGAAAAGAAAGAGGTAAAATGATGGTTGAGAAGATGAAGAAAAAAAAATCTGAAGTAAAAAAAATGGTCTGTACCTGTAAAAGTAAGGACTCTCTTTCATTCTTCAAGGACTCATAACTTGAGGCTAAGTTGTCATAACTAGCTTTCAAAGTCTTGTACTTTTGCTCCATCTGTTTTGTCTTCCACCTAGCTCTTCTGTTCTGAAACCATATAGCAACCTGACGAGGCTGCAGCCCGAGTTCTCTTGCTAGTTGCATCTTCTTTCTTGGCTCCAGCTTTGTCTCTGACTCAAACATCGACTCTAGTGACCTAACCTGTTCATCACTAAACCTCCTAGTATTCATCTTGCTTCCCTTCTTCTTCTTCTTCTTCCTCCTTGAAATTTGTTCTAGCTGCTGCTGATGATCATCATCATCAACACAGGCAAAACTTTCAGCTGCTTCTGCATGATCTCCTGCTACTGCCTGGTCAAAATCCACAACTCCCTCTATCAGTATTTGATAGCTCATGTTGCAATAAGTTAGAATGAATCTGTCCATGAGGAGATTTATATGACTTGTATGCATAAGAAGAAAGTATATAGTGTTGTTGTGTGCAGGATATCTAACCAATGAGGTTAGATATCGTATGCCTTTCACCCTCTTGTGCCTTATGGATATGCATGCACATCGTTTTCTGTTTCTTTCCCTCCTATTGCAGGTTTTGGATGCCTGCCTTTTTTTTTTTTTTTTGTAGTTAGCAGGAATAGAAACGGAAAGTGTTGTAGGGCTGCCACGTGTTCAGACAGACATTTGTTGTTCTTGATGACTTCTTAATCAAAAAGAGGAAACCTACTATTTCTAGTGTACATTAATTACCTTAATTGCTAGTTCATTGCATCCTTCCTTCTTCAATTGGCCACTTTCTTTAATTTGCTTTCACTTTTATATATAATATATCTCTTTAGAGATGGGATAGCACAATATCTTGATTCTTGAAAATATTGTATCAAATTTTTTAATACTGTTAAGCAAAATATCTTGAATTGCATCACAATTTTGAATATTAGTAATAAAAAAATGTGTAATGGATGGCCGAATGTTTCAAATATGCATTTCAAAAGAAAAAATAGGGTAAGAAATTAACCCTTCTGCAACCTGATCAACCCAAATAAAACCTCATGTTGGATATTTAATTAATTTTAAAAAAAAATTGACATCATTTTAATGTTGTTTAAAAAAAAATTATCAAATTTGGATTAACCCTCCCGATCTGAGACTCGAGACTTGCCTCGAGTCGATCCCCGGACCAAGTTATTTTATAACTATGATATTAAGCATATTAAGCAGTCATATGACCTTGTGTTTGGAAAAAAAAAAAACAAATAAGATTATGCATCCAAACCATTTCAAATATTTTTTTTTTAATATTTTGATTTTAATTTACACTAACACTCCATGAGATAGTTGAATTTCCTATTATCCAAAATAAGATTGTCATTGCTTCACTTGTCTCCTCTCTCATCCATCTTTTAACCCTTCTCTTTAGTGTGCATTTCTCTCCATTGTTCTTACCTTTCAGCCTCTTCACCTCATAAACTTTTTTTTTCTTACCAATTCTCTTTTCAATTGTTAGATCTTATATTCATTTTTTTTCTATCAACAAATCATTCAAACACCCAAAATATTACTTATTCACAGCTTAGATCCCTTTCTAAACTCAAAATCATACACTAGATTTGCCTCCCTCTTCTATTCTTCTTGGGTTTCCATACTTCATAACCCAGAAATTGTTGACAGCATGCTATATAATTGACGCCATTTGCAAGGTAATTTTTTTTTTAATTTCACATTTCAAAAACTTCATGTAATTAAAATTTCCAATATTATCCTAAATCATTCCCTTTTTCTTCTTCTTTTCTAAATTTATGTGTTTTGTTTTGTTATAGGAACCATAGATCTAATTAACATTGGAGCACATGTTCATGCTTGTGTATCACAAGAAAATCAAATAACATTTATTGCTAGAAAAGGTGTGCCGATGCAGAATGTAATGGTAGCATGTAGTTTTGGCATGCAATTTATATTTGTTTGGGTAGGATGGGAAGGTAGCGCACATAATACAAGAATTTTTCTTAAAGCCATTGATAATCCTAATATCAAATTTTCAAAACCATTAACAGGTACTTAAGGTTTAATAATGTAAATGGTAATAAATTTCATTAAAATTATCTTGTGTTGTGTGATTGGAAATAACTTATAGAAAAAATTATTAATGTAGAAAGTATTACGTTGTTAACTCTAGTTATCCGAAGGAGTATTGGTTTCTAGGCCCCTATAGAGGTACAAGATATCATCTTCGAGAATTTTATCATAGAGGGCATCCACAAAGTTGGGAGGAGTTATTCAATCGGGTTCATTCTTCAATATAATGTGTAATAGAGCGAACTTTTAGGGTTTGAAAAAAAAAATGAAGAATTTTACAGAATATATCAATATTTTCATATAAGACACAGGTTTAAATTGTTGTAACGTCAATGGCTCTACATGATTATATAAGAAGAAAGTTCAAACAAAATGTGGCATTTACTAAGTTTGACCATCATCCAGATATTGTTCCTTATGATATTTTCAGTGATGTGGTTTCACGTTCACAAACATATGGAGGGGGCAGGCATTGATGGATGGATAGTGTTCATGATGAGAATGCATCAAGTTTGATAAGACAATAATTGAAGTTTTTATAATACCAGTTAGTCCTTGTATATGTATTCAATGTTTAATATTATATGTAGAATAATTTTATGTCCTATTTGGTTGTTTTTTTTATATATATAAAAAAACTTACCTCATTAATATATTATTGAATACGATTTTTTTATTAGCATCCAAGGTTCCATTATTCTTTTTTAAAAGTTTTATCTTGGTTACAAATATTCTAATTAGTTAGCTGCAATATCCTTCTAAGATATTTCTGATCACATGTACAATATGAGTAATTAGAATTAAGGTCAAGACATACTAAGGAAGAAAAAAGAAAGAAATAGTTTTCCACATTCAATTCTTGAATATGAATTTCCTATTAGAAGCAAAGTTTCTAACATCTTTTTTAGGTTTTAGTTTCTGGTTACAGTGCTAGTGACACAAAAATAGCTAGATACATTGTTTCTCTATGATTCATACATGAGTGTGTGTGTGTGTGTGGAACTTATACTACTAATTATAATTTATTTGCTATTGATTTATTAATCACGGGATATTTCTTGCTTTTGGGGTAAATGTCCTTCATATTTAGGTCTTGTTTGGAAGTAAAATCTTTTTGTTGCAGTCCATCGGCCTTATAAATTGCGCTAAAATGTGCATAATAAAAGGTTTAGAACAAGATTTTCTAGCACTATCATCAATGGTTGCTCATAATAAAATGTTTCCTCGAGATGTTATTTTTTTTAACCTCTAAAAAGCTCTCGAAGGAAGTTTGCCTACAAGTTAATTATGAACAAGTTTCACATTAATAGCCAATCATACCATTTAATTTTAGAGACGCATCTCGTTTTCGACTGGGGTTTCGGCGTTAGGAGATGATGTATGCAATAGTACTATGCATAGCTCTGTGTTTGTCTATATATGTGGCCAACCGCGTTTCAAAACTGCGGTAGGCCACTAAAAGCACAATATTTTATCCACGCAACTGATTCATGATATGTCAGTCTCTGTGATTTACTAGGACAGCATTGGCTCCATGAGCCACAGGATGCCATCTCCGTGTTGTAGTTGGTGAAGTGTCATGCATAGGCATGGAGGAGTCATGCTTCCCAGGATGCCTTTCGGATTTGACCAATCTTGCAAGCCAAGATGGATCCTTACAATTGTCAATTTTGTAGGGTTTGCACTTTCCCCTCAGATGATCTCACTTCTTCAAAATGGAAACTAATTAAACAAAACGGGTTCATTTTCACTTGCCAAAGTTTACAATTTGTGGATTTCTATGCATTCCATAATCATGTGTCCTTCTACCCAGCAGTTTGACTTGTTATCAGAGCTTGCATCATAATATTTAAACTCGATACAAAATTTGAGTAATTAGGTATTGATTGAGTTATTACATCATTTTGAATCAATTTTAATATTTTGATTCACTTTCGTGAACTTTTATTTTTTTTATTTTTTTTAAAACCAGTCTAATACATATCGATCTCGAGTTAGTTGAGTTCTAGATTTTAAAACTATATTTAGGATTTCAAATTTAACCATAGATATAAAGATGTTTGGTTAATCAATATATACCATAATTTTATATTATATTGATTCCACTATAAACTTTCTTATAAAATTTTAGTTATTTAAAAAAAAAATTATAA